>Ga0209284_10002263_pt1 | contig 26760 bp, 16 predicted proteins | sample FRY03_FD_187211 | JGI IMG/M metagenome (GOLD analysis project Ga0209284, IMG submission 187211) | Freshwater microbial communities from Lake Fryxell liftoff mats and glacier meltwater in Antarctica - FRY-03 (SPAdes) (version 2) | ecosystem: Environmental > Aquatic > Freshwater > Ice > Glacier...
GAAGGAACTCCCTATCCGCATGGCGGCCATCACCGCGTCAGACAAACCACCCGACCTGAGTGACCTCTTGCCCGACGCCTGGCTCAAGAACAACCCGAAACACCGCTGGCAGATCGACGACATCCGAAAAGTAGAAAGAAAACGCTCCCGCCTCCAAAAATCCTCCAAGCGAAAAAACCTGGGCGGCTAAAACCGACCCTGCGGTTCACCGTGCGCTTACGGATCTGGCGGTCGAAGGTAACGTCGCGGCAAGCACTCAGAACCAGGCCTTGAGTGGCGTGATGTTTTTCTATCAACGTATTCTCGGGCGTGAGCTGGAGTTCATCGATTCCGTCAAGGCGAAGCGTCCGAAACATCTGCCACTGGTGTTGAGTCGTCAGGAGGTGACTCGTATGTTGCGGCAGCTGGAGGGTCGGGATCTGTTGCTGGCTTTGCTGCTGTACGGGTCCGGGATGCGCCATAAAGAAGTTCTGCGACTGCGTGTGAAGGATGTGCATTTTGACACGATGCAGATCACAATTCGCGACGCGAAGGGCGAAAAGGATCGAGTGACGATGCTTCCGAAGGCGGCTGTCGAGCTGCTTGAGCGGCAGTTAAAAGCGGTGAAGAAGCTGCATGACAAAGATCTGGAGGAAGGTGCTGGCAAGGTGTATCTGCCGTATGCGCTGGCGAAGAAGTTGGCTGCGGAGTCCCCTCACCCCGGCCCTCTCCCCATGAATGGGGAGAGGGAGGCGTCGATGCAGTTTGGCTGGCAGTTTGTATTTCCATCGCGCGAGAAGTCCAAAGATCCGAGAAGTGGTGCCATTCGCCGACATCACATTCACGAAAACAATTTTCCGCCGATCATGAAGCGAGCGTTGAAGGCAGGGAACGTGGATCAGCCTGCAACGCCTCATACTTTGCGTCACAGCTTTGCGACTCATCTGCTGGAGGATGGCTATGATATTCGCACTGTGCAGGAACTGCTTGGCCATGCCGATGTGAAGACAACGATGATTTATACGCACGTGCTGAACCGACCAGGTCTGGCGGTGCGAAGTCCAGTGGATGTGATTTAATGCGGCGGGGCGGCGGGTCAATCGGACTCGATTTAGAAAGTAACAATGGCGTGGACTTAACGTATTTTCTTGTAGCGGAACTCGCCAGGAGTTTCGGTTTTCCCTTCAAAACACCGGGGTGCCGAAAGTCTTGGCGACTTCCGCTACGGCGACGTTTCCTTTTCCCCCCGCGGCGTAGAAGGACGAGCGAGAAACTTTCACGCCTGCTGTTTTCAAATCGCTGGCCTGATCGCGTACAGTATCAAGCATTCCCGCGTTGGCAGGTGTCGTACCTCTCAGGGACTCATGCTTTCGACGGATTTCAAACGCCGACGCGGCATGGTGCGGGATAAAATCACGGTCCCTCGCTTAGCAAGTTGATACTCAGAGAATTGATGCCATGACTGATTCCATCTTGAATCGTTTTCACCTGCTGATGTTGGCCATGTTGCTTGCAGGTTGCGGGGCTGTTGCGCCTGACACAGAATCGTCTTCCGGTGCCTCAGATCCTGTGGCCGATGTCGCAGCACAGGTTGCAGAATCGAAGCCTCAGACGCCGTCGGCCCCTCCTGTGGAATTTGTAGCGCCGCCTTTGACCGCTGATGAAATTCAGCAGGGCTGGATCAGTCTGTTTGACGGTCGTTCTTTGTTCGGCTGGAATGTGCCTGCCGTCACCAACTGGCACGTGGAAGACGGCGCGATCGTTGCCGACAGTGGCGAAAAAAGTTTATTGCTGACTCCGTTTAAGCTGGATGATTTTGAACTGCGATGCGATTTTCATCTGGCCGCGGGCGGGAACAGCGGCATCTTCTTAAGGACCGCCGAAAATCCTGCGAGTCCCGCGACAGACACTTACGAGCTGAATATTTGCGACAGTCACCCGACTCACAAAACGGGCAGCCTTGTCGGGCGATTTGTGGCGGAAAACGCTCCTGCGGTGGAAGGGGAATGGCACCAGTTTCGAGTCCTCTGCGAAGGTCCGAAGATTCAGGTCTGGCTGGATGAAAAGCCGATCGTTGATTTTGTTGATACCTCGGAGTCGATTCGATTCACGGGGAAACTCGGGCTGCAGATGAACGAGGGGCGAGCCGCGTATCGCAACGTCTGCGTACGACCTCTGACGTTTCGACCGCTGCTGAACGGGACTGATACTTCCGGATGGAATGTTGTTCCCGATTCCAAAAGTCAGTTCACAATCAACCAAGGTCTGCTGCATATTTCGGACGGACCCGGTTTTCTCGAAACAGCCGAAACGTTTGGTAATTTCGCATTGAAGGTGGAAGCACGGATCAACGGCGATGGGCTCAACAGCGGCGTCTTCTTTCGCGCAAAAGAAGGAACCGCGGAGGCACCTTCTCACGGTTATGAAATGCAGCTTCACAACGGAGTTAAAAACGGAGACCGGGCAAAACCCGCCGACTATGGAACCGGCGCGATTTTTCGTCGCATGCAGGCGCGTTATGTGGTTGCCGACGATCGTGAATTTTTGACCGCCGTGCTTATCGCGCAGGCAGATCAGTTTGCGTCGTGGGTCAATGGATATCAGGTGGTCAACTGGCACGACACACGGCAACCGAGTGACAATCCTCGCGAAGGTCGTCGCCTTGAGGCCGGTCATATCAGCCTGCAGGGACACGATCCAACAACTGATCTTGATTTTCGGTCGGTCGATGTACACGAATTTCTGACCAGTCCGACGGTTACGAAGTAGGCTACAACTGTCACTGCATAGTGTCTGCATCTGACCACGTTTTGAATTTCTCTGGCAATCGTGATGTTCCCGCAATTCGATCACCTGGTTGACGCTCATGCCGCCGAGAATGCTCGCAAGCTGGCAGGCCTGGGTTTCATGGAGGTCGATTCCGGACTGAAGATTCTCACGCGGCTGCGCGAGTTGTATCGGACTTCCGAGGGAAAGCAGGAAACGCTCTCCCGCAGAGCCGTCGCGCTGGCGACCGCTGTGCCACCAGCGGGCACCATTCCGCTCTGGTATGAAATTTTGGAGCGGGTCGTTCGAGAAGCGCCCCTGCGTGATATTGTGCTGACGGTTGTCGATCAATACATTCGCAACGCGTCCGAACAGATTGACGTATTTTCTCTGTTTGAACAGACCCCGCGATCTCTGGAAATCCTCGCTCGCCTGGCCTGTGGAAGTCCGTTTCTCACGCAGATTTTGTTGTCCGATCCGCAGTGTCTGACGACTCTAACACTGCACGGGCGAACGTCCGAGATGAAATCTCGTGAGCAGTTTATTTCAGAAGCGATGAGTGCGGCCGAGCAGTCGCGAGTACGTACGGCGGGACTTTCAGAGCTTCGTCGCTATCAGCGTCGTCAGCTGTTGCGGATTGGCATGTGTGATGCCTTCGGGCTGCTCGATCTGAGATTTGTCACACTCCAGCTTTCGCTGCTGGCCGATGCGATGGTTCAGTGTTGTCTGAATATCGCTGCTGCCGAACTGAAGATTTCTGACAGTCGGCTGGCCGTGATAGCGCTGGGAAAGCATGGCGGTGAAGAGCTGAATTACAGCTCGGACATTGACCTCCTGCTGATTGTGGATCGAGACTCATCCGATGTTCAACGACTGGCTCGGCTGACCATTGATGGGCTGGCTGAAAACATTCCACCCGGTTTTTTGTATCGCGTCGATCTTCGATTGCGGCCGTGGGGCGAAGCCGGGCCGCTTGTCAGTACCGTCGCATCCTATTCCGACTATCTTGTTCAGGATGCTGCGATCTGGGAAAAGCAGGCGATGCTGAAGGCACGGGCGGTCGCCGGCGACGGAGAGACCGGGTACCAATTCCTTCAGAAGATTCGGCCGCTGCTTTTCACGGGCACGGCGGCTCAGGTTCGCGGCAGCATTCAGCAGATGAAAGAAAAGATTGAGCTGCGTCTGAGGCAGCGTGGTAAGCTGAATTCCGAAGTGAAGCTGGGCATTGGTTCCATCCGCGACGTCGAATTTCTGGTCCAAAGTCTGCAGCTGATTCACGGGGAAAGTGAGCCTCGAATCCTGAGTTTTAATACTCTGGATTCTCTGGTGCGTCTGGCAGAGTTTGGCTTTATCAGTGCCGCGTGGTATCGCCATTTGCGTGCCGGTTATGTATTTCTGAGAACAGTTGAGCATTCGCTGCAGTTGCTGCATAACCAGCAAACGCATGAACTTCCGGCCGACCGTCGCCAGATGGCCTGGCTTGCCAATCGTCTGGACTATCCGGACACAGAGACACTGATGCGTCGCTTTGATGAGCACAGGCATGCGGTGCGAGCGATTTTTGAAGAATGCATTCACGGTGAAAAGCTGCAGGATCCGGTCACGTTGACGGATATTCTTCCATCGCAGCCGACAGCCAGCGCGGCCGCCGCCGCAGACGAAGTCACAGAGCACTTGCGGGCCATTCGTCGTCAGCGACTTGCGGAAATGTTTGCCGCTTTGGACGCAGGTGCATCCGCTGTCGTGACGTGTCAGCATTCTAACCTTGATGAAGTATCGTGGGAACTGACTGTCAGTGGCATTGAATTTTCCGGATGGCTGTCGGTCATCTGCGGTCTGCTGTCCATTTATCGCCTGGACATCCGGCGCGGCGATGCGCTGACCGGTGAAGGTGTCAATGGCTTCGGCGACAAATGCGTGGCCGGGAAGTTTCTGGCCAGGTTTGAAGTGCGGTTGGATTCCGCTGTTGTGCCAGTCGAAGCCAGTTCGGTGGCGGACGATCTGGCGACAGCACTTGAGCAGGAAATTTCAAGGCTCGGCTTGTCGTCTCGGGAAGGTCGGATTGAAGATGTCCGGGCCGAGCTGCTGTCTCGATTCTGTGATGCCGTGCCGGAAGAGTCAGACCTGGAGCCGTCGAGTGATGAAGTCGAAGTGGAACTGATCCGCGTACCGGGATCAGTGCTGACTCAGGTGAATCTCACCGGTGCGGACTCGTGGGGATTTTTGTACGAGCTTTCCAGTGCGTTGTCTCTCAGTCGATTTCGAGTGCGTCGCGCGATTATTGATGCAGAAGGCAGCCGAGTTCGTGACGTGCTGTATGTGAGGGAGCGGAATGGGCATCCGATTGAAAGTCCTGAGCGCCTTCAGGAACTTCAGCTGGCCGCCACATTGATCAAGCAGTTTACGCACTGGCTGCCATCAACCAGTGATCCGCATCACGCTCAGGCCAGATTTCGAGAACTGGTGGCGCGTCTGCAACCCGCCTCGGAATGGCCCGACAACATTCAGTCGCTGCGCCGTCCCAACGTGTTGCATGCTGTGGCCCGAGTTCTGGGGACCAGTCAATATCTGTGGGAAACCTTTCTGCAGTCGCGGCATCAGGAGCTGTTCCCGATCCTTGCCAATGCTGAAGAACTGGGAACTCGTCAGTGCCGGGACTCCCTGTCACTGGAGCTGGATCAGGCGGTCGATCTGGCTACGGGGGATGCGGCCTGGGCGACGCTCAACAGTTTTAAGGATCGCCATTTGTTCCGCATCGATATGCGGCATGTGCTGGGCCACTGCCGCCCGTTTGGAGCGTTCTCAGAAGAACTCACAGAACTGGCGGAGCTTGTTGTCAGCAAAGCGCTGGAACTGGCGTGGCGGCAGCTGGTCGATGAGCATGGTACGCCGAGGTGCGCCGACGGCTTGAAGGACTGCGAATGGGTCACCGCGGGGCTCGGCAAGTTTGGCGGAATTGAAATGGGCTTCGCCTCCGATATTGAATTGATGCTCATCTATTCGGAATCAGGTCGCACAGGCGGTTCGAATTCTGTTTCGAACGCTGTCTTTTTTGATCAGATGGTCAGTGCCGTTGCGGCTGGGATCCGCGCTCCGCAGGATGGGATTTTTCATGTGGACCTGCGAATGCGTCCCTTTGGTCAGGCTGGTTCAGCCGCCGTAAGTCTTAAGGATTTTGAAAACTATTACAGCGTCGAAGGTCCGGCGTGGCCTTATGAACGCCAGGCGATGGTCAAGTTTCGCTGTTTCGCCGGCGGCCGCGTGTTTGGGCAACGCGCGACGGTCGCCTGTCACAAGGCTATCTACTCGGCTGGTTGGTTCGACTTTTCTGCCATGCGGGCCATGCGAGAACGACAGATTCGGCAACTGGTGCGTGGTGGCTCCGTGAATGCGAAACTGAGCGACGGCGGCATCGTCGACTGTGAGTACGCGGTGCAAGCGCTGCAGCTCACGTTTGGACGCGACATGATTACGCTCCGTCATCCCAATACCCTGAGAGTTCTGCGTGAAGCGTCATGGCTGAGTCTGATTGATCCTCAGCAACGCGAAGTCATCGAACGAGCTTACGTGTTTTTGCGGGAGTTGATTGACTGTCTGCGGATGGTGCGTGGCAATGCCAAAGATCTGACATTGCCTCAGCCCGGCAGTCGAGACTGGCAGCAGCTTGCGCACCGCATGCGGACCATTCATGACTCCGAGGTTCCGCTGGACCGGCTTGAAGAACAGATGCAGCTGGTTCGAGATTTTTCGTTCGTCGTCGAAAAACACTGCCGCAAGATGCGACAGCATCGAAAAGGTGTGAATGAGCTCGACGGGTGACCGTTATTTTGTTCCGCGTCGCATATCCAGTGTGTGCGGGAAGTCGGGCGACATCCGCGGCTCTTTGGGAACCAGGAGTCCTCCCGTATGACCCATGCGGAAGAAGCGGCCTGCGCGTCGGCTTTCCGCAGCAAGAGCGTTGACGGGAATGCCTTCCGGATTCAGTCCGCCCGGATGATCAATGTGATACCGGCAACCGCCCAGAGAACGATTGACAGTGTCTACCAGATCGACCACCAGCGGCGTATGCACTTTAATCGTTGGATGCAGGCAGTTTGGTGGCTGCCAGGCTCGATAACGAACACCGCCCACAAATTCACCGGCCGTATCAGTCGCCTGCAGAGGGACTCGCACGCCATTCACGGTGATGCACATTCCTGGCGAATACATGCCAGTCGTTTTAATCTGCAGTCGTTCCAGCGACGAATCCACATATCGCGTCGTACCGCCAGCACCGGGCTCTTCACCCAGCACATACCATGGTTCGAGCGCTTGTCGCAGTTCGACCTTCACATCACTGGCTTCAAACGTGCCCATCAGCGGACAGCGGAATTCCACGTGAGCCCCAAACCAGTTCACGTCAAAATCCAGACCGCCGCTCTTCAAGTAGTCCACCACGGAACTCAGGTCAGACCACAGATAATGCGGCAGCATGAAACGATCATGAATCAGCGTCCGCCAATGAATCAATGGTTCGTTGTAGGGCTTATCCCAGAATGAAGCGACGAGAGCCCGGACAAGCAGCTGCTGCGTCAGGCTCATGCGGGCATGCGGCGGCATTTCAAATCCACGCAGTTCCACAAGTCCCAGTCGTCCGGTTGCATGATCGGGCGAGTAAAGTTTATCAATGCAGATTTCCGCGCGGTGAGTGTTGCCGGTGAGGTCGATCAGCAGATTTCGAAACAGACGGTCCACCAGCCAGTTTGGAATCCAGCCTTCCGCGGGTTCGGGAACCTGGGAAAAGGCGACTTCCAGTTCGTAGATCGCGTCGTCACGGCCTTCGTCAATACGCGGCGCCTGACTGGTCGGTCCGATAAACAGGCTGGAAAACAGATACGACAGCGACGGATGATTGTTCCAGAATCCAACGAGACTTCGCAGCAGGTCGGGCCTTCGCAGAAACGGACTATCGGCCGGCGTCGCTCCGCCAAACACCAGATGATTGCCGCCGCCGGTGCCGGTGTGGCGTCCATCAAGCTGAAATTTTTCCGTCCCAAGTCGACACTGCCGCGCCTCTTCGTAAACCGAAGTGGTAATGTCCTTCAGCTGTTCCCAGTTGTGCGCCGGATGAATGTTGACTTCGATAACGCCGGGATCAGGAGTCACCTTCAGAAGTTCGAGACGGTAGTCATACGGCGGCAGATAGCCTTCGATAATGACGGGCGTGTTCAGGGCCTCGGCAGTTTCTTCGATCATCGCCACAAGCTCAAGATAATCTTCCAGAGTGCCCACGGGCGGCATGAAGACACGGATCTGACCGTCGCGCGGTTCCACGCACAACGCGGTCCGCACCACAGGGCCGGAGCCAAGCGGCAGCTCTGTATATTCTTCGCTGGATTCCGCAGGATCATTGATCAGACCCAGCCGCTGCATGACAAGGTGCTGAGGTGGTTTACGAGATTCATCCTTTTGAGCGGCCAGTCGTTCCTGCGCGGTCTTGCGAATTTCCGCATAGCCTGGCAGCGCGTCGCGGCCAGCAAACGGATCAACCGTATATACCAGCGGGATCTCTGTTCCGGCCACCGGCAAAGATTCGAGCGGCAGTCGAAGTCCAATCGGTGAGTCGCCAGGAATCAGGAACAGCTTGTGAGATCGGAATGGCCAGAAGCCGCTCAGCCATTTGGCACTCGCCTGCCACCACGGCCGTGTCAGAGGAAGGACAAAGCCAACTGGTCGACTGATACCGCGCTCCAGGGCACGGCTTAGTCGACGTCGATCTTCATCGTCGTCCGCATTAAACTCGCGAGGATCAACATCGACAGGCAGCTTCTGTTCGATCTCCAGCATGTGATAGACGTCTTCGAACGCCGGTCGAATCCAGCGGTCTTCGACATTCAGCCGTTCGGCCAGGTCACAAATAAACTCGGCCGCGACTTTTTCATCCGCAACCGGTTTTGTTGGATCCGCATGACCGGCTGTCAGGCCGAGATCCGCCAGCAGGGCCTGATTCTTCCAGACTGGCTCACCGTCTTTTCGCCACAGGCATGTGTAAGCCCAGCGTGGCAGCGATTCACCCGGATACCATTTTCCCTGGCCATAATGCAACAGACCGCCAGGGCCGAAACGATCGCGTAAACGCCGAATCAGCTGATCAGACAGCTGCTGCTTGTGAGGCCCGACGGCCGCTGAATTCCACTCGGCTCCTTCCATGTCGTCGATGGAAACAAAGGTAGGTTCACCGCCCATTGTCAGACGCACATCATTGGCCACCAGCCGGCGGTCGACTTCGGCACCGACGGCATCAATCTGCTGCCACGCGTCTTCTGTGTACGGCTTCGTAACACGCGGATCTTCGTGAATCCGAGTCACCGTCATTTCAAAATCAAACTCAACCTCAGACTTCGAAACGCCACCGGAAATTGGCGCGGCGGTTTGCGGCGATGGTGTGGCTGCCAGCGGAATATGACCTTCACCGGTCAGCAGCCCGGAAGTGGGATCCAGACCGACCCAACCTGCACCAGGAAGAAACACTTCGGTCCAGGCGTGCAGATCTGTAAAGTCAACCGAGGGACCTTCGGGGCCTGCCAGCGGTTTCAGGTCTGCGGTGAGCTGGATCAGATAGCCCGAAACAAAACGAGCGGCCAGTCCGAAACTTCTCAGCAGATGAACCAGCAGCCATGCGGAATCGCGGCAGGAGCCTGATCGCTTCTGCAGGGTTTCTTCCGGTGTCTGCACTCCTGGTTCCATGCGGATCAGATAGCTGATGTCCTCCTGCAGCTTCTGATTGATATCAATAATAAAGGAATTAGTTCGCCGTTTCGCGACGTTCACGGTCTTGCGGTAGGCATTAAAAATAGCCGATTTTGAGTACGGATGGAGGAATGGCTTCAGGTCCTGAGCCAGCTCTTCGGCATACGTGAAAGGAAACTCGGTCGCATCCGCTTCCAGAAAGAAGTCGAATGGATTGATGACGGTCATGTCGGCAACCACATCCACCGAAACGGAGAACACATCGGTGGGCTCATGGAAGACGAGCCGTGCCAGAAAGTTTCCGTGAGGATCCTGTTGCCAGTTAATAAAATGATTGGCCGGTTCAATCTTCAGCGAGTACGCATCAATCGGTGTTCGTGCGTGCGGCGCCGGACGCAGACGAATGACCTGAGCGCCAAGCGTTACTAAACGGTCGTACTTGTAAATGGTCTTATGATGCAGAGCAACTTTGATAGGCATTGAGCAAACTCAGGCGGAGGGCCGTGTGGGAAAACTTCAGGAATTAAATCGTACTTGTTGAAGGCCCTGACACTTGTTGAAGGCTAAAACAATGGTCAGCGAATTGGAACCACCCGATCAGGAGCTGCGGTGATTCAAAGAGCCACAAACAGGAATGACGTTTCGCAATCAGGAGCGTGACATCGACTGTGACTGCGACATTCTTTGGGATGGCGTTGTCACCTGAAAAAATGTTTTTGAAACAGCCTGCCCAACGTCGTTCAAACGAGTCTGGAAGTCGTCAACGAACTGATGCAGTCCGTTCGCGATAATGTCTGAGGCACGGGCATAGTTCAGCTGGGAGCTCATTTGCCCGAGCAGCTGTTCGGCCGGATTGCTGAATGTGTGAGACGGCGTTCCGGAGATCGCTCGCAGGCAGCTTTCTGCTTCACGAACGCAGAATCGCAACGATCGCGGGAAGGAAGAGTTCAGGATCAGAAAGTCAACGACATTGGCTGGCTGAATGCGGCCGTAAGCTCGACGATAGGTCTGAAGGGCGCTGGTGGATTCCAGCAGAGCCGCCCATTGGACGACATCCACCGGGGAACCCACATGGGCCGGGTTTGGCAGCAGGATGAAATACTTCACATCCAGAATTCGAGACGTTTTGTCGGCTCGTTCCAGAAGGCAGCCGATATTGGAAAAATTCCAGCCTTCGCCTCGGGGAGAAGTGGCAGTGGCAACACCGCTTGTCTGATGAGCCGAACGCTTAATCTGTTCCAGAAACGGATGCGGCTGATTCAGAATCTGTGGTGCCTGCGAGGCCGCCTGACGGACTCGCAGATAAAACCGATTGATGGATTCCCAATACGGAGTCGTCAGGTTTTCTCGAATCGCCCGTGCGTTTTCACGAGCCGCCGCGAGACAGTTCGCCACGGAGTTCGGATTCTGACGATCGAACAACAGATAGCGAATGACGTTTTCGCGAGTCGTCTCAGAATAGTGCTTTTGAAAGTTCTCCGCATCGCCGCCGGCGTACAGCATCGAAGACCAAAGAACGTTTTCGCTGCCTCGGTAACCGAGCGCGATATTCAACGTGACATCAATAAATCTCGCCTGGTTTTCCGCGCGCTCAAGATAGCGGCTCATCCAGAACAACGAATCAGCGACTCGACACAGCATGATGGTGGACCATTTCTGGATTTCTAAATTTGCAGTTTGTAAGTCCCGGGTGGAAACAGAACTGTGGCTTGCGTCACAGACGGCGCGCCGTGTGAAAAGGCGGCGCCGGATTTCCAAACAATCCCCTGATCAGTTGCCTGGAACCTGCAGCCGGGCAAACGGAGTATCACGCAGCAGAACCCACGTGTCCTTGCTGCCACCGCCCTGCGACGAATTGACAATCATGGAACCTTCTTTCAAGGCCACGCGTGTCAGTCCGCCGGGAAGAACGAACACGTCTTCGCCAAACAGAATGAACGGTCGAAGGTCGACGTGACGTGGGACCAGGCTTTGATTGATCACAGTCGGCACCGTGGACAACGTCAGCATCGGCTGAGCAATGTAGTTGCGCGGATCGCTGCGGATAGAATCTGCGCACTTGTCGCGTTCTGCCTGCGAGGACTGAGGCCCCATCAGAATTCCGTAACCGCCCGATTCATTCGTGGGCTTCACGACCAGTTCATCCAGATGCCCCAGCACGTATTCGCACTGATCGGGCTCGGAGCACAAGTAGGTCGGCACATTCTTCAGAATGGCCTCTTCGCTCAGGTAGTACCGAATAATCTCCGGCACATAGCGATAGACGGCCTTGTCGTCCGCAACCCCGGTTCCGGGGGCATTGGCCAGAGTCACATTGCCGCTGCGGTAAGCTCGCATCAGACCCGGCACGCCCAGCATGCTGTCCGGCCGGAACGCCTCGGGATCCAGAAAGTCGTCATCAATTCGGCGATAGATCACGTCGACTCGCTGCGGTCCGCGAGTCGTCTTCATCCAGACCATATCGTTGCTGTCCACGAACAGGTCAGAACCGTTGACCAGTTCAATACCCATTTGCTGAGCGAGGAACGAATGCTCAAAGTACGCGGAGTTATAAACACCCGGCGTCAGCACAACAGCCGTGGGTGAGGCCGCTTGAGGCGGTGCGGTTTTCAGCAACGCGTCGAGCAGTCTTTCCGGATAATCTTCGATGGAGGCAATCGTCGATCCGTAGAAGACTTCCGGGAGAACTCGCTTCATGATCTCGCGATTCTCCAGGACATAACTCACGCCGGACGGACAGCGTAAGTTATCTTCCAGGACGTAAATCGTGCCGTCATGATTGCGGACGAGGTCAGTGCCGACGACGTGCGTCCAGACACCGCCGGGTGGGCGAAATCCGACGCATTCAGGCCGATAGGTCTTTGCCGTTTTGACCAGCGATTCCGGCACGACTTTGTCCTTCATGATTCGGCCTTCGCCGTACACGTCATCAAGGAACAGATTGAGCGCTCGAATTCGCTGTTTCAAACCGGCTTCGATCGTTACCCATTCGTCCCACGCAATGGGACGTGGCACGACGTCGAACGGCCATATCTTTTCATTTCCGTCGTTGTGTCCGTAGACCGCAAAGGTGATCCCCTTTTCAAGGAGTTCCTCTTCAGCGTGTCGCTGACGTTCCGCAAGAACCTCGGGAGACAGCGAAGCAAGACACCCGGACAGGGCAGGATGTCTGGGTTCTCCTTCAGCGGTCAAAAGTTCATCAAAATTACTGGCGTCTCTGGCGTCTATTGTCACGGCCTCATCTTTTCTTCAGGAGTTTCAAAGCGTGGGGGCTTGAATCCCGTTTGTAATTCGATCAGCTCTGACTCTTTTCCGGGCGTGTCCGGTAATTAAGCAGGTTGGTGGTTTTCTGCTGAGAGTCTAGGCAGTTCGGGATATTTTTCACAATTTGTGTGATCAGATCGCAACATCCGTGCCACGAATTTACGCGATCTCGCAGAGAGTCGCGGTTCTCCATTTTCCGTACTTTCTGGCCAGCAGTTCATTCAGTTGGACTCCAGTTCCTTTGCCTTTTAATGCGTGGCTCTGGCCGAGGTCCCTGGTGATAAAAGTGGCGTTTATCGCTCTTTCGGACGTACGATCAGCAGGTTGGCATCGTAGGTCAGAATGCCGAGCAGGATTGAGCAGACGACTCTGTCCAGGGAGACCTCGTACTTGAAATTCACGGACAGCGGGTTCGGATGAAATGGGTCGGCGACCAGCACGGATCGTTCAATGGAATCATAGCCGCACAGTACCGCGAAATGTCCACTGGGCACTCCAGCCACATCATCAGCGATACTGGTAGCATGAATCTCGCGACGCTCCTGATACAAGTATGTGGCACTCAGCCCGGTCAAAAGAGGAATCGATTGCTTCAGGTAGCGGCGAATCAGATTGCCGGTCAGGTCCTCCATTCTCAGCTTGCCACCGAGCTTCAAAAACTCGATGTAGCTTTCGCAGGCCAGCGCCAGTTTTTGATTAGGCTTGGCCTTCATCTGGGCTTTAAGTTTGTCCTCAATCATCAGGCCTTCGAGCATATGGCCGTCGGCGTTGAACCACGTCGGATCAAACACCTGCAGGTTAAACGTGAATATTCTTACGTCATAGCCTCGGCGGAGCGCGTGGCATCCGAGCATTACGGCAAGAGTGCCGCCTTCGTCAAGCACGGGAACTTCGGCAATCACCTGACCCAGCGGCAGATCATCGCCATGGTAGCTATACACCGCATGCAGGCAGGTCGGGCCGCAGGTTGTATTATCGGGCTGCTGAAGAAATTCAAACTGCAGACGCGTATCCATAACCGGCTCCCGATGCATCATCCATAAAGTGTTCGGCCATGAAGTGTTCTGCCTGTCATTCCGCGCCGGAACCTGTCATCAAAACTTAATCTACCAACCTCAGCACCCGCGCATCAGTTTCATCGTTTAACGGCAAGCCGAAGGCGTCGGTTTTCTGTTAATTTGCCTACGCCTTCGGCTCGCCGTTAAACGAATTATGCCCAAGAACTTGTGCGTGGGTGCATAGAGGCTAAGTCAACTGATGGATCGAACCGAGCAACTACTCTCGCGGCGCGACGTCTCCCAGCGATGCCGCATCGACCCTGGCCGGCAATCGATTGTTCGGCTGACCTTCGCGACGTCGACTGCCGCCGCTGCCGCCTTCAAGGACGCGTGAGGAAACCGAGGATTCTTCTTTTGTGTTTGCTGAAATCAGAATGACGGACATCTCCGTTTTGCTGGCAACGGGCGGCGCTGTCTCACGATTTCCTGAGGCATTGTCGACCATGCGGCGAGCTTGGCGGGATGCCAGGCTACGGGCGGGCGGAACAACGCGAATCCACTGTTTCATCGCAGACTGCGTGGTTCTCACCGCCGTGCGTCGGCCAGGAAGTGCAAACAGTGCCGCAAAGCGGAAGAAGCCGGACGCCACAAAGACCGCCAGATAGGCATCGTGGTCTCGGCCCAGGGCATTCAGGATAAAGGCTCCGATAAAAGTTCCTGCAACCATCGCCGCTGAGTTACCAAGGTTGTAGACCGTCAGCACGGCAACTCGCCGTTCCGCTGGGATCTGCCGGAAAAACTGAAGCAGCATACCGAGCTCATAGCAGCCCCAGACAAGGCCGCTGAGAACCTGAACGCACGCGAGAAACCAGACGTTCTGGCTGAAATACCACAGAGCGCTAATTGGAACGATGCCCGCACTCCCGACCCACAGAAGTCGATCGGCACCCCAGCGATTGGCGAATCGTCCGGCCCACGGCAACGACAACATCTTGCCAATAAAGCCAAGCGACAGCAGGCCCATGTAATCCACCCAGGACAGCTGAAGAACCTTCAGCATGAACGGATTGAAGTATGGTCCGGAAACATGGACGGCGGTCTGAACGGCCATCAAAAACAGCACGAGTCGGCCGGCACTTCCGGGATGACGAATTGTCCTGAGCACCGCCAGGAATTTTTCGCGAGCCGCTCCTCGATCCGCAGCCACGTCAGCAGGTGCGCGATTCGAAGTCGTCGGGGCACGTTCGTGAATGACTTCCGTCTGGCGAGCCAGCATTGCGGCAGAAATAAACCGCCCCAGTGCTCCCACTCCGAACAGGACCGAAAAAACGGTGACTGTGGAATTTGCGGCAACCGACCAGCGAAGCAGCAGGCCACCGGAAATCAATCCGAGCAGAACGCCGATATGGCACATTCGGCTGCGGCCCGCAAAGAAACCGCTGCGAATCCGCTGCGGAACAAGCTGCTCAACCCACGTGTTCCAGGCTGGGCCGGTGGCAAGTCCGGCTGCCCAATAGAGAGTCGCCGGGATGAAGATTGACCAGGCCGGTACATGTTCCATGAAGGACATGCCCATCAGTACCAGCATGCTGCAGGCCTGCATCGTGGCCGTTGTCACGACAAATCTTCGGTAAGACTTCAGGCGTTGCAGCAGGAAGGGGGCGAACAGTTGCAGCAGACTGCCGAGCAGCACGGGCACTGTGGCAACCATGGCGGCCGTGAGATCGCCGAGTCCGCGCGCCAGCACGAAGGCCGGCAGATAGGTCTCCGCAATGCCTACCATGACGCTGAACGAAAAACCGTCCGCGTTCATCGCATTCAGATTCCGCCGCAGCGACTTCCGGCGAGGAACGGTTCGAGCCTGCATGATCATTTGGGAAGCGAGCATTCAGAGAATTGAGCCAGAAGCAATCCGTTTCTCTTACCAGCTTGTGCTGCTAAAAGGCGAGCAAATCGCAACCGAACGGACACCGTCGGAAGCGCCTGGGTTCTGACTCACACCCTCAGGATTTTCGCTGACATCATTTTGCAGCGGCCGAATTGTGATCACACGCCCGGTCAAACAAGTTCTCCGGACAACATCACTCGGCGTTTGCCCCGCGGCGAAATTGGTACCCGAACCGCGTCTCCGGCACAATGACTTTCTGGACAGAATCGAATGCTGCGGATTTGTTCCCACGGTCTGGAACCTGGCAAACCTGATTCGTCAGCCGAACCGTGGTCGGATGCGGCAGGAACTGCAGCACTGTGGATGTTGCCGGGCGGGCATCGCCAAATCAGTGCGTGTTGACACGGCCTCATACCAGCGTGGGGACTCGATCGGGCGGCTTGCCGAGTCGCCTTTTTCCTGTGGATGCATCTCGCTGCGTCCCGCTCATTTGCACCGACGGACCGTTGAACGTCGGACGACGATAGTTCTCTGTTCTGCTCAAACCCGTTAACACGCTGTCGATGTCGCGGATTGATGATAAACTTGCCGCCCCTGGGGCATCGTTTTGACATGTTTGTCATATTTCTCTGACATCCATGACTCGCCTTTCAGCCTGCTTTGTATTCGCTGAGTGATCTTATGCCTGTTGATAAATCCGGTTCCCGAATCCGCCAGATGTTCGGAGAAATCGCGGGTCGCTACGACTTCATGAACCATTTTTTATCCGCGGGAACAGACGTTTTCTGGCGCTGGAAAGCCGTCCGTCTGGCTCAGCCGCTGAACACGTCGCCAATTCTGGACGTGTGCACGGGTACCGGTGATCTGGCCTTTGCCTTTCGAAAGAAACTGAAGGGCTCGGCTACCGTGTACGCCACCGACTTTACGCACGGCATGCTTCGTCTGGCCGAACAGAAACGGACGGACCGGGACGTTGTCTTTCTTGAGGCCGACACGATGTTGCTGCCGTTTCCTTCGAACATGTTTCAGGTCGTCTCCGTCGCGTTTGGTCTTCGCAATGTGTCCAGCACCATCGGCGGACTAAAGGAAATGGCGCGCGTGTGCCAGCCGGGCGGCAAGGTGGTAGTTCTGGAGTTTTCGTTGCCTGACAACCGGCTGCTGAGCAAAGCCTATCAGTGGTACTTTCGAAATGTTCTGCCGCGACTCGGCCAGTTGCTCGTTCGTAACCGTCAGGCGGCTTACGAATATCTGCCTCAGTCGGTGTCCGAATTTCCCAGCGGCCTGCAGTTGACGGGACTGATGGAAGAGGCCGGGCTGATCAACACGTCCTTCCATAAACTGACGGGGGGAATTGCGACGGTGTATCTTGGCAACAAACCGGAAGAATCCTGAAGAAACTTTCTAACTGTCGTTGGTCAGAAAATGGCGTGAAGTCAATGTTTCACTCGTTGACACAGGGGGCACAGGGGGCTCATTCTTCAATCAACGCTTTTCATCAGTGAGTCGCTCACTGAGTCATGAGCCGCCCGTCATGTTGACGGCGGAATCATCGTTGATCCGAAGGGGAACACTATGCAACTTGCACGTCGCTTTACTCTGGCCATGGCGACTGTCGCTCTGGGAATTTACATCGCTAAAGAGGCGCGGTCTGATGAAGCCGGCCCGGTACCGGCAGTTCCCGTTCCGGCTGCCCCTGATCTGGCTGCCCCTGATCTGGCCGCTCCTGATCTGGCCGCTCCTGATCTGGCGATTGAGAGTCCCGATGAACCCATGGAAATTATTCCCGCGGCAAAGCTGCGGGCGACGGAAGACGTTCTGATGGTAATCATCAATACCGATGGCAGTCCGGTCCCGAACGGAATCAGTGCGTCTGAGTACAGTCGTGTGTATGACTCCATTCCGTTCAGCCGGAGCGAATACAAAGCGAATCCCAACTATCGCCACGATTCGGCGATGGAAATCCTGACTGGCAATTCGCGGCACCAGACGATCATCCAGCACAACTTCGAACACAAGCAGCCGGTTCAGCGAATTCCTGCTCCGGCTCGACCATCACGTGTGCTGGTGCCATTCTCCGGATTCAGCAACGTCTGGGGCGCAACGCCGTGGTTCTGGCGTTATTGATTGTGCCGCCTGGCTGCCATCCTGAACGCAGCGGAGCGCATTGAAGGATCTCGTTTCCACCGCAAGCCCCTCGTCGCCGTGAGGCCATGCACTCTATTGTGAGCACGCTTTTCCGGCGACCAACGCTCCCGGACACCACGACCGAATTAACGGGCTGAAGCGGGAACGCGGCCGAATGGCCAACGCGTCTTTTTAAGACACCAGGCCGTGACGCTGAAGAAGTTCTCGCGAGGCGCTGGTGGCCTCGTCCGCTGACTGGCCCGTTTCAATCTCCGCATGAAAACGTTGAGTGAATTCTGAGGCGGGTTGCCAGCGATCTCGAACGAGCTGATGGACGGACCAGTCCGCATCTGACGCATCACCGTGTCGTGCATCCAGCCGCTGCTTCGTGATAGCTGGCGAAGCTGTGCATTCCAGCCACAAGCAACGCGAGCCGCAGTCGATGGCCAGCTCCAGAAAAGCCATGCGATCGGTTTCGCGCTGAAACGTCGCATCCACGATCACGCGGCCACCGGACAGCAAAATTTCACGAGCGCGTGTGAGGCACTCATCGTAGACTCGCTGTGTGCTCTGATGATCGTAAAGCGTCGAAGGCGTCTGAACTGAGGCGGCATCGACTGCCGGTGTCGAGCCTGGCAGTGGGTCTGCAAATAGCTGCTTGCGGATAACATCCGAACGCAGGATTTCAAAGTTAGCCGCATTGCCGAGTGATCCTGCCAGAGTTGATTTGCCGGTGCCGGGTAGGCCGGAAACCATCACCATCGCTGGACGCTGATCAGGACTTTCCAGCTCACCAAGGCACCACAGCCAGTGAGCTCGCGAACGGTCTTTTGCCTGCTCACGATCGTGCGCCGCAATTTCTGACTCTCCAGCCACAATGGCCGCCACTTTGGCTCGAACGGCCGAGCGATAGGCTGCAAACAGTGGCAGGAGCGAAGGTCCATCGAGGTCGTTTGATGTGGAAAAATAGGCGTCGGTGAAGACCCGCGCCAGATCATGTTGGCCAGAGAAAGAAAGTTCCATCGTCAGAAACGCGATGTCGGCGACAACGTCAATCCAGCGCAAAGCAGGATCGAACTCAATCCCATCCAGGACCACGATATCCGCGGGAGGAGCCTCGTCTTCAAACAAAAAGACATGCTCCAGACGAAGATCACCGTGTACTTCGCGAATCATTCCCTCGGAAGCTCGCCGAAAAAGAAGCTCGTTGCTGAGTTCCCACCAGGTGCCCGACAAACTGCGAATGCGTTCAAGCACACGCGGATGGATGATGTCCGCATTCAGGTCACCGGCGAACGTCCAGTTATCCTCAAGTTGCCCGCGAAAGCTATCGACGGCCTGCAGCGCGGCACTTTCGATCGCGGGGACTGCGTTGCTGTGAATTTCCGCAATTCGTCGTGCGATGCGTTGAAGCATCGCGGGTTTCAGCAGGCCATCCGTCGCACGCGACCGCAGTGTATCGGACTCGCGCAGCCGCCTCATTTTCACGGCCCAGTCAATCACCGGCCCCTGCCCTTCAAATCGCAGCTCGGCACCCTGACGAGTCACGGGAACGACGCCGAGATAAACATTCGGAGCCCACGGGCTGTTGATGCGAACTTCTTCTTCGCAAAAGTGTTTTCTAAGCTTCAGCGTGGAGAAATCCAGGAAGGGAAGTTTGATCGGCTTCTTGACTTTATAGACCGTGTCGCCCCCCAGAAATACGGTGGAAATATGCGTCTGTCGAACGGCGATTTCGTCCACGGAAAAAGGAAAAGCCCGCACTCGAGACAATTCAGTCAGAAGCTCCTGAGCGGAAACGGTGGCTAAATCGTCGGGTTGTTGTGAATCCATGAAACAAACTCCGGATGGAAGCTGCCTACCCTATCGGAATCGTAGTGCATTCCGCTCACCACGGAACAGCGAATCCCACAATCACGACGGATGCGTCGTCATTTTGAAAGTGGATCTGCAGGAATGATGCCCTCCCCCCCAGGAAAACTTCGTTGGGAAAACGATCATGCGAGTGCATCTGGGGCTGTGGCGTATTGCTGAGTCCGTCGGAAAGTTGACGCACTGGGCCGATCACGATGGCCGAAGGACAGAAGCAGGATTAAAAAAAAAGGCTGTTCGATGTTGCCATCGAACAGCCAGGGAGGATTGACTGAAGAATTGCTCCTTCAGCCAGCAGTGACTCCCGTTTGCAGTCACCGTCAAGACGGGACGGATAAAACCGAAGCGTTTCGGGATGACTGGCTCAGAAGAAAGCCTGCAGGTGATCTCAGACTTATCAGATCTTCACACTCTTCACGGTGCGAATGATTTCCGAAGCAACCTTGTAAGGATCGGCGTTTGAAGCTGGACGTCGATCTTCGAGCCAGCCCTTCCAGCCGTTCTGAACAGTTGCCACTGGAATTCGAATCGACGCACCCCGGTCAGACACGCCGAAGCTGAACTTGTCGATTGACTGAGTTTCGTGCTTGCCAGTCAAACGCAAATGGTTGTCAGCACCGTACACGGAGATATGCTCTTTGATTCGAGGAGCAAACGCCGAGCAAATCTTTTCGTAGGTTTCCTTGCTGCCACAAGTTCGCAGAGTTTCATTTGAGAAGTTGGCATGCATCCCGGACCCATTCCAATCGGAATCACCCAGTGGCTTGCAGTGCCAATTGATCGACAGGTCGTACTTTTCCGCTGTTCGTTCCAGCAGGTAACGAGCAACCCATACTTCGTCGCCGGCACGCTTAGCGCCTTTCGCGAAGACCTGGAATTCCCACTGCCCTGCGGCAACTTCAGCGTTGATACCTTCAACATTCAGACCGGCCTGAAGACAAAGATCCAGATGCTCTTCGATCAGCTCACGACCGAAAGCATTTTTGGCGCCAACAGAGCAGTAGTAAGGACCCTGTGGCGCAGGATAGCCACCAACCGGGAATCCGAGAGGAAGATTTGTTTCACGATCCCACAGGAAGTATTCCTGTTCGAAACCGAACCAGAAATCGGCATCATCGTCTTCGATCGTAGCACGACCATTGGACTCATGAACCGAATTGTCTGGGTTCAAAACTTCCGTCATTACCAGAAACGCATTCGCGCGAGCTGGGTCTTCGAAAATCGCAACTGGCTGCAGCAGACAGTCCGAAGAACCACCTGGTGCCTGATTGGTTGAGCTTCCGTCGAAGCACCAAATCGGACATTCTTCAAGTGTGCCACCAAAGTCCTTAACAATCTTGGTTTTTGAACGCAGCACCTGAGTAGGCTTGGTGCCGTCCAGCCAGATGTATTCCAATTTCGACTTCGCCATTCTCTGCTTACTCCTCCCGGAAAAATCTGTTTTGACACGGCTTGTATTTGAGCCGACGGCCGGTTCTCTGAAGCCTGAGCTCCCGAAAAACACCAATTGCTCGTACTGCTCATGCTTCCCGTGACTGAAGCGACCTCCTGGCCAAAATGTCCGGGCGGTGCCTGACGTCGACACCAAAAAAATTCGTTTTCGCCCGTTTTACCTCTGCAATCTGAGCCGCCGAGGCGGATCAGCTGCTTTTATTTAAGCATCCATGCTTTTCTTTTGAGCAATGCACCAGCAATTATCGTGATTAATCGCCAGCGTGTGAACTTTTAGCATTCACTGTGCCAAATGCACGCATACTGGGCGCCTGTTCTAAACAATGAGCAAAACGGTTCCCTTCTGAGCCGTTTGCCCAATGGCACTCACTTTGGAAAGTAGCACGCACTTTCCAACTGCCGCAGCCAGCGAAAACACGTGAATTAGCGGACGGCACACGGAGTTTGCCTGCTACTTTTTGGTTAAATCGAGTGCCATTGGCCGTTTGCCCCTGATCGGGCTGCCCGGTTTGGTGGCTTTTTCCAGGGGCATTCTTCGGTTCGCAGGGAATAGTCTCCGCCCACTCGCAGGGCCATCTTGCGGTGCTGGGATCCAGTAAATTTGCGGCTTTTTTGAAGCGTTCGAGAGCAACTTCTTTAACCAGAATTGTCCAGCACGCGTCCCAGAACCGCCACATGACAGGATCGTGCTCCCGCCTTTTTCAGAAGCTCCGCAGCGGCCGAGCACGTCGCGCCGGTGGTTAGAACGTCGTCAATCAGCAAAAGTCGCTGGTTGCGGAAAATATGGGCGTCTTTGACGGTAAATGCATCTGCCTGATTTTCGAATCGCTGACTGACGGCGACTCGTTTTTGCGGTCTCGTGCGGCGATGTCTTTTGAGCAAAAGGGCATCGCACGGGATTCCCAGACTGCCGGCGATCTCGGTTCCAATGATCGATGCCGGGTTAAAATGCCGGACGAGACGTTGCCGCCAATGCTGAGGCACGGGAATCACGCGGTCAATCTCCAGTTCCTTCAGCCTGGTCGCCTGATGACGGGCAAGCAACATCGCCAGGGCTCGAATCCGGACCGGAGAGTACGACCATTTGGCGGCCAGAATTGCCTGCCGCAATGTGCCCTCATACATGCCCAGGCAAATCACTGATTCAAATCTCAGTTTGCGATTTCGGCAATGCGGGCAACCTTTGTCGGACTTTGCATAAAGGCCAATCTCGGCGCCACAGCAGACGCATCGATAAACTTCCGCCGGGCACAGAGCGTTCACACAGGTTTTGCAATAGACGGTGCTCTGTGGATCGGCAGGAAACTCGGTCGTACCGCAAACCGCACACTGCGGAGGAAACGTGAAATCCAGCAGCTGCTTCAACGACGACTGAATCCAGGACATCGAGGCGGCGGCTACATTCATCGCGACGCATCCCGTGTTTCAAACTTTATTCTCGCGGGAGTTTGGTTTAACTGCGACTTGAACTGCCTGACTATCTCAGTCGGATCGTCAGATCCCGCCACCGCTGACGTCACGGCCACTCGTGAGGCCCCTGCAGACATCAACTCCGAGAGCAGATCGAGCGACACGCCACCAATCGGAAACCACGGCTTTGAAACAAGCGATGCGACCGTCGTCACAAATTTTACCCCAGGGAACTTGTCAAACGATTTCGTCCGCGACGGAAACACAGGGCCCACACCAATGTAATCTGCGCCGTCCAGTATCGCCTGAGAAGCCTGATCGCCGTTGTGTGTGGAAACGCCAACAAGCTGATCGGGCCGCAGAATCATTCTGGCTTCTGAAACTGTCAGTTCATCCTGTCCGATGTGAACTCCGTCGGCGTCCATCACAACAGCAAGGTCGGGTCGATCATTCATGATGAACAACGCACCCGCCGAGCGACACGCATCGCGAATCCACAAGGCCCGTCGCAGAAGCTCCCGATCGGCCATCGTTTTCTCGCGGAGCTGCAGCACATCAGCGCCGCCATCCAGAGAGTTTTCAACGACCTGCTGCCACGAAAGTCGGCACATGGATTCGGTAATCAGAACGTAAACTGTGGCGTCGCGCAGGCGTGAGATCCGATCGCGGCGGATCATAGAAAAGTCAGCTGGATCAACGCAGGCTGAGTTCAATCGGTCTCGATCCGTGTTGCTGGCAAACGCGGAGCGAGATGAATCACCAACCGCAGAGTTCAACGATTTCTCCACCGTGTACAGCCGATAGCGCAACTGCTTGACTGAGGCAGAGAACTCAGGTGATAACAATTTTCCGAACTCCTCAAGGCTTCGCAGCGATTCCTGCACGCGCCGGCAATTTGCGACGATCACATCCGCAAGCGATCCTCGCGTTCGCTCTTCCGATGTTGTCTGCGATGTTCCAACGTCCCCTGCCGTATCACGCTGTGATAACGCCGCTGAGGAGCCGTTGAAGAGACCGGCCTGCGAGAGCAGTTTTTTTTCCGCGGCCACCAGTTCATGTCGCAGCGATTTCAGCTGAAGACTCGTCTGACCATCATCCGCAACGAAGCGTGCAAAGTCTTCCAGGACTCGCAGCCCTTCTCGTGTACGATTCAGGTTCGCATCCACAACACGCCACACTCGCAGATCGTTTGGCTCATTCCGAACCGCGATCTTTGGTTCCCCCTGGCTGCCATCAAAGACCAGCGAATCTTCGACGCTCAATGGCGGCTGAGCACTGACTTGTTCGGGATACAGTTCCGTTCGAATCTTCTGCAAAGTGACTCCGGCTGCCGCGAACCGCTCACGAATCATCTCATTCGTCTCCACAACCGCCAGCAGAAGATTGGCACTGGAAACGCCACTGTCGCTCATTCCGCGACGTGCAAATTCTGCGGCTTTATCGAGGACTCGCGTAAACTCCAGCGGGTCGTCGAGCGATTCCAGTGTCGATGGAATGGGCTGGCATCCGTCGCCGGGATAATGATCCGAATCCGATTGTTCATCCAGCGCGGCCGATCGGGCAACTTCCCGTCCAAGCTCACCATTCATCAGCCATTCCAGAGTAATCCCGAGCCGCATCAGGCACGCCGATGCCAGAGATTCATCCTGAAGCAATGTCAGCACAAGATAAGCGGACCAGGGGTCGACCTGCGCGGAAGCCGCCGCGATTCGCCGACAACGCGCGACCGTTCTCTGAGCGCTCGGCGTAAGCCCTGTGTAATTCCGGGAACCAGACATGCGAATACTCAATAAGAGGCTCTAACAAAACCGGGACTGGCTCCCGTATCTTGAGAAAAATGCGCAGAAAAATGAAGCAACGAGGGTGCCTGTCCCAGTTTTGTTAGAGCCTCTCAGAAGGACTCCTCAGATTTAGAGCCACCGGCCGGTAAGACTTTCGACCGCAAGTCGGAAGCGGAAACGACAAACGCCCCGGAGCAATGCTCGGGGCGTTTGAAAGCGATCATTCAATCAGCCGCAATGTCGATTACGATCGTGCACTGCGATTGTTTGGCTTGCGAGCCGGGCGTCCGGATCGTTCCGGCCGGAACGGTCTGTCAGGAAGATCAGGGCGGTCAGGGCGACGAGCCGATGATCCGGCTGGAGCCCCTTCGGCCTTGGCGATCTTCAGCTGACGTCCGGAAATCCAGACCTTCTTCAGAGCGAAAAAGACTTCCTGAGGCATCCCCTGTGGCAGATCCACGGTGCTGAATTCGTCGAAGATTTCGATTCGCCCAATCTGAGCGCTGTCGATCCCCGCTTCGTTCGCAATCGCGCCGACAATATTGCCGGGCTTCACCTGATGCATGTGCCCGACTTCAATCCGAAACGTTTCCATGTTCTCGTCCCCTGGGCGAGGCGAGCGTGGTCCACGATCTTCGCGAGGACCACGGTCTTCACGAAATCCACGATCTTCACGAGGCGGACCATCGTCACGGAAACCACGGTCTCCGGGAGATCGTGCGTAACGCGGACCATTGGAAGAGAAATCGGTGCGACCACCACGGCCCTGGAAACCTCCGTCACGTGAATCGCGAGGTCCGCGACTGTCACGGCCGCGATTTTCAAAGAACGTTTCCTGCTTCATTTCTTCCTTCAGCAGCAACGGGTTGCCGTCGTTGGCCAGAACGGCAAGCGATGCCACGATCTTCTCAATCGACACGTCTGGATTCTCGCGGCGAAACTGTTCGACGATTGAACCCATGGCATCGATCAGAGGGTGTTCCATCGTCTCGATAATTCGAGCATGAAATCGGGAAACACGATTCTTGTTGATCTGACGATTGGTCGGCAGATCCATCGGCTCGATCTTTTGACGCGTCGCATACTCAAGGCTTTTCAGCATGCGCTGCGCCTTAGGATGGATAAACAGGATGGCTTCGCCACTGCGACCCGCTCGCCCTGTTCGACCGATGCGATGCACGTAAGCTTCGCTGTCGCCCGGCAGGTCGTAGTTGATCACATGGCTGATTCGCTGCACGTCCAGACCGCGAGCGGCCACGTCGGTTGCTACCACAATGTCGAGCTTGCCGGATTTCAGGTGATCAATAATGCGTTCACGCTGAGCCTGAGCGATGTCGCCATTCAATGCGGCGGCTCTGTAGCCACGTGCATTCAGGAAATCAGCAAGCGGCTCCGTAGTGCATTTCAGCTTCACGAAGACAATAACACCGTCGATGGCTTCGGCTTCCAGAACCCGGCCAAGCGCCTGTTCCTTCTGAAACTGCCCGACCACCACGAACCGCTGACGAATTGTGTCGGCGGTTGCCGTCTTCTGGCGGATCGTGACTTCAGCCGGATTTCGAAGGTGCTGCTGAGCAATGCGACGGATCTGATCGGGCATCGTGGCAGAAAACAGAGCAATCTGCCGCTCGGCCGGGAGCTGAGTCAGAACCCACTCGACGCTTTCTGCAAATCCCATTCGCAGCATTTCGTCGGCTTCGTCGAGAACCAGACATTTCAGACTGGTCAGATTCAGAGAACCACGGTTCATGTGGTCCATGACTCGACCAGGCGTTCCTACAACCACGTGAACGCCACGCTTCAGTTGTGAAAGCTGCGGCTGATAAGCGGCCCCGCCGTAGATCGCGACGACTCGCAGCTGACTCATCTTTGCTGCATATTTTTCGAATGCGGCAGCCACCTGAATGGCCAGTTCGCGCGTCGGAACCAGAACCAGAACCTGAGGATTTTTGACATTCAGCTCGATTCGCTGAAGCAGCGGAAGTGCGAATGCGCCAGTCTTGCCAGAACCCGTCTGGGCCTGACCGACCATGTCGCGTCCCTGCAGCAACAGAGTAATCGTCTGCTCCTGAATCGGCGTCGGAGTTGTGTAGCCCGATTCTTCGATCGCGGCCATCAAGGCATCACACAGACCCAGTTTGCGGAAGCCATTGACGACTTCTGCCGGAGCTTCCGCTTCAATGCCATGCACGTTTTCAGCGACGACGGCCGGAGCAACCGAGGCTGCTGGCGCGACCGCGGTGGGGGCCGGAATGACCACCACTTTGGGCTTCAGGACAGGGCGAGCGACCACAACCGGCGCTAGCGATTCGACTTCGACAACGGCGGGAACCGCTGGCGGAGCCTGAACTGCGGGAACGAACGGTGCTGTGACCGCTTCCACGATTTGTTCTTCAGCGACAGCCACTTCAGCCACAGCCACTTCAGCCACAGCCACTTCAGCCACAGCCACTTCAGCCACAGCCACTTCAGCCACAGCCACTTCAGCCACAGCCAC
>Ga0209284_10002268_pt1 | contig 26708 bp, 12 predicted proteins | sample FRY03_FD_187211 | JGI IMG/M metagenome (GOLD analysis project Ga0209284, IMG submission 187211) | Freshwater microbial communities from Lake Fryxell liftoff mats and glacier meltwater in Antarctica - FRY-03 (SPAdes) (version 2) | ecosystem: Environmental > Aquatic > Freshwater > Ice > Glacier...
GTTTAGGGTGCACCGATTGCGGTGCTGGAACGTTTTCAGAAGCTGTAAATTCTTCGGTCAACACGTGCGAAAACTGCTCTGCAGGCACGTACTCTACGGACAACAAGACACATTGCGACCTGTGCCTGAACTCGGACGCACCGCCCGCAAGCGACTCCATTACCGACTGCGTTTGCAATGCTGGTTGGTCTGGACCACACAGCCCATGTGTTGGCTGTATCGCAGGTAAATATAAAACACACGCTGGGTCCGAAGAGTGCACCGTTTGCGGTGCTGGAACGTTTTCAGAAGCTGTAAATTCTTCGGTGAACACGTGCGAAAACTGCTCTGCAGGCACGTACTCTACGGACAATAAAACACATTGCGAGTCGTGTCTGAATTCAGACGCACCGCCCGCTAGCGACTCCATTACCGACTGCGTTTGCAATGCTGGTTGGTCGGGACCACACAGTCCATGTGTTGGCTGTATGGCTGGTACGTACAAAACAGACGCGGGCCCGCACACGTGCCTTCATTGTGCCGATGGCAAATTCTCCGGCTCCGTCGCCTCGTCCACACAGGACAACTGCATGAATTGCAGCGCGGGCTCGCGGTCTACACAAAATCGTGCGAGTTGTGACCTGTGTCCACCAGGCTCGTACTCCATGGACGGTGAATCACAGTGTCGCCTGTGCCCCGCAAAAACAAACTCCACTGTCGGCAGTGGCTCGCTCTCCAAGTGTGTGTGTGTGGCCGGTTTGTCGGGGACGAACCAGAACTGCACCGCCTGCGAGCCCGGCAAATTCAAAGCCAGCGCCGGGGATCATGCCTGCACTAATTGCATAGCCGGCAAATATTCCAACACGTCAGCAGTCACGTGTGAATGTGTGTCGTGTCCAGCAAACTCACACTGTTCGGTCGGAAATGACGCAGTCGAGGCCTGCTTGTGCCGTGCTGGTTTGTACATGGCAAACAACAAATCTGCGTGTCTATCGTGTCCGGCAAACTCACATTCGACAGTCGGAAGTGACGCAGTTGAGGACTGCTTGTGCAATTCTGGTTGGTGGAAAGTAAACAAGAATAGCGCGGATGTACATGAGTGCGTACAGGTTGTTCAGTCGTGTACTATCACTGCGAGTGTTTCTTGTCAAGGACCCCCACAACTCAGTCATCCCCCTCTTTGGCGGGGGTGTGAATGCCCACCAAGTTCGTCGAGTGTATCTGGATTTATTACAGATGGGGCTGGACACTATCCTAATCATCAATATTGTAGATGGACATTGACATCTAATGTACAAATCGCTCTTCAGTTCACGGAATTCAGGACTCATGTGCTTGACGTGATTCACATTTACATCTGCAAGGATGTTTGGTGTGGCGGTATGAAGCAACTTGCGGAAAAATCAGGAACTACCAATGACGATCCAGCCTCACCAATGTATGCGCATAGGGTATTCCGAACTGACAACTCTCATCCTGTAATGTTCATTATGTGGTCCTCAAATATTGACACAGTTGATGTAGGCTTCAACGGAAATTGGTGGACGGAGGGATCTGTTCCGAATTGTGGATGTCCTGTTAATCATTACGAGAACTCTGCTTTGTGCGTAAATTGTGCGCCCAGCAATGTTTTGTGCTTACAATGCCCAGCAAACTCAAACTCAGTGTCGGCAAGTCTGGACATCACTGCATGTTCGTGCAATGCGGGCTGGACGGGATCCAACGGTAACTGCACAGGCTGTGGGTATGGCAAATACAAAAGCAGCTCTGGGTCTGCGGACTGCACTGATTGCGCACTTGGGAAATATTTGCTTCGCCATAATTCAATAGCAAATTTGTGTGTAAACTGTGAAGCGGGAAGATACTTGATGCCAGATACAACAGAGTGCCGCGCATGTCCTCTAAACTCACACACTTGGCAGGGTCTTGGCACAATCGCTCAATGCATATGCAATGCTGGTTGGTCGGGAACGGACGGCGACTGCACTGCGTGCGTGGTCGGGAAATATAAGACCAGTCCTGGGGCGCAAGCGTGCACCGACTGCGCTCACGGCAAGGTGTCTGTGCATATGAACTCGACTAGTGACACATGCCAGGACTGCCCGCCGGGTGCGTACTCAGCGCAGAACCGCTCGCTGTGCATTCCGTGTCCGGCGAATTCGAATTCTTCGGCCAGGAGCACCACGATCCATGAATGTTTGTGTAATCCTGGTTGGACGGGTGACGGTAGCTGCAAACAGTGTCCTGTCGGCCACTACAAAAACACGCCTGGCACCGGGTATTGCTGGGACGCCATTATGATTGAAAACGTAGCAGCGCTTTGCGGTCCTGGAGGGACTCCAGGACCGTGTGGTGTCAACGTACTAGACCTGTGTCCGAATTCGCGGCACCAGGGTGGAGTTATTGTGGGTTTTGTGCAGGATGACCGAACCATCTGTGTGTCGGTTGGATCGACGATCGTGATTGACTTGTTGAAGTCGCATGCGATTGATTCCGTTTACATCGTCTCGGGTTCTTCTGGAGTTTATATCGCTGGTGCTGAAATAACAGTGAGTGACAGCAGTACATCGCAAAGCAGGACGAGTTGTTCGAATGGGGTTCAAAAAACGTGCGCGACGACAGCAGCGGTGTCCGACCAATTGCTGTCATGTGCCAATGGGGCAACTGGTCGGTATTTGTGTATTCGAAATCCGACGAGTCTAATACACTTAAGCGAAGTAAGAGTAATGGCGCCGGGAAGGATGGTTCCATGCCCTCAAAATATGTACAGGCTGGACAGGGACTGTGTTTCATGCCCACCGCGCATGATCTCGCCAATGCACAGCCTGTCATTCGAATCATGCGTTTGTCCAGAGGGATCTTCCTATGTTCACAGCACATTCTGTGAATGCGATGCGGGTTGGTCGGGAGCACTCGGCCCCTGTAAAATCTGCGTGGGCGGTATGATGAAACCCTCTCGTGGGGATGCAGTGTGTACTTCCTGCGCAGTCGGAAAGTTCTCGGGGTGGGGCGCAGCCGTATGCCAAACCTGTACAGCCGGCACTACCTCTTATGATGATAAAACAGGATGTCAGTGGTGTCCCGAAAACACAAACTCTGTGATGTTGAATGGCATTTTATCGCCTTGTTTATGCGTGAGTGGTTGGTCGCTCACGAGCGACGAGTGCGCGCCATGCATCGCCGGCACCTTCAAGCCCTCGCTTGGGGATGAAGCGTGCACCGCTTGCGAAGCCGGCAAGATCTCAGGGACAACCGCAGTGGTATGCGACACCTGTGCATTCGACTCCTACTCTTCGTCCGATAGATTACGATGTGTCGTGTGTCCCATCAACAGAGTCTCCTTGCCCCTGGGTGGCGACATATCGGCCTGTGTATGCCGAACTGGCTTGTCGTTGACGAACGGCGTGTGCACGCCTTGCGGACCCGGGACATTCAAGGACTACATCGGGAATTCTTCTTGCACTGCGTGCCCCCCCGGGAAAATGTCGGCTGTCGTCGGTCTTGCAAGCAACACCTGCACGGATTGCCCACCTGGCTCCTATTCGGTAGACAACAGAACAAAGTGCGAGGAATGTCCTGCGAATTCGTACTCTGCGTCCGACAGCAGTGACATCTACTTTTGTATATGCAATTCTGGGTGGTCGGGAAGAAACGGTGACTGCGTGGCCTGTGTGGTGGGCAAACAGTGGTCCACGATAACGGAAAGCGTTTATCGTCCTTCAGGGGGGAATCGAAGTGTGGTTTTTAATACGTGCAGAGACTGTGACGCAGGCAAATACAAGCCGACTCCCGGCCCCGGCGTGTGCACGGACTGTGCGGTCGGAGGACACTCTGCGGCGGGGGCAGTCAATCGCACGGACTGTGTCTGCTTGGCCGGCTGGACGGCACCGAGCGGTGACTGTGTGGGTTGTGTTGCCGGCAAGTATAAAACTAATCCCGGGTCGGCCGCGTGCACCACTTGCGCTGCCGGCAAGTTCTTGGGTCTCGCCAAAGCAATCGCAGACGGCTGCGCAGCCTGTGCAGCAGGATGGTACCCGGCCGCCGACCAGTCGCAGTGCGTAGTGTGTCCGGCGAACTCGGGCTCGGCGCTGGAGATTGCTTCCGTGTCCGAATGTTTGTGCCCACCTGCGTGGCACGGCGACAACAATACCAACTGCACTGCATGTGCGGCTGGCACGTATAAATCCAACTACGGCTCTCAGGCGTGCCAGGTTTGTGCTGCGGGTAACATTTCTGGTGCAATGGCGGAGACCTGTGTGAATTGTGGAGCTGGCTGGTACTCGGCTGACAGAAACACTCGGTGTCAAAAATGTCCACACAACTCGGGATCCGTGACCGGAGTGGGTGCCGTTGGTCAATGTTTGTGTGATGCTGGATGGCACGGAACGAGCACCAACTGCATGGGCTGTGTGGGCGGTAAATATAAAATGGGATATGGCTCCGAAGCGTGTTTTTCCTGCGCTGCAGGGACATTCTCCGACGCCCTGGCAGTCGTGTGTATAGCTTGCTCTGCAGGCTCCTATGCAGCTGAGGAACAGTCATTCTGTGTATCATGCATGGCAAACTCAAACTCTGCGCCTGGAAGCACAAGCGTGCAACAATGTGTTTGCAACGCCGGCTGGACGAGCACCAACACGAGCTGCGACCAATATACACCACCAGGCGAATGTGAGAACAGGAACGTCGCACGCTTGTGTGGCTCCGGAATGACCGAAGGCGCTTGCGCTGCTGTGGCAGTTCCTGGCAGTACGTCCAATCCGTCCATAGCACCAGGTAAAATGCTGGACAATTTGTGGACTGTAAATGCCACCCACGAAGGATTTTATATGAGCACTGGTGTTTCTACGACAATCATGATTGACTTGCAACGAGTTTACACTGTCACAAAGGTAGATCTGTGGACCAAAGGGGATGACCCGATTTTCGACAGTATTGTGATGTCAATGACAGGTAGCAGCCATTTACAATCAGGTACTCGGTGTTCGAGTGACACCCAACATATATGTAGCGAAAGTTTCCATGGAGTTGGCCATATTGGTGCGTGGAATGGATTGGACTGTTCCAGTGAGGTGCAGGGTCGTTTTTTCTGCATTCGCTTTCAAGTGACACCACCAACATCGCTGTCCTTGAAGATAGACGAGCTTCAGATTGGAGGTCTTGTTTGCCCCCCATGCTACGAAAACCAGTACAGGAGCAGCAGTATCTGTGTATACTGCGCGGCCAATATGTACATGCCAGTTGGGAGCATGGAACTAAGCTGCTTATGCAATGCGGGATACGAAAAGAAACTCGACAAGCACGCGTGCGAATTATCCGCATGTGCAGCTGGCAAGTACAGTTCCAACAACGCGTGTCGTGACTGCCCCTTGGGTTCGACCTCCGCGCCAGGTGCACTGTATGTGTCACAATGTGAATGTGACAACGGTCTGCATATTGCACAAGATGTCCATGTCAACCTCACTTGTTCCGGCAACTGTGCATGCATACGGCCAACGTCAGAAAAATACGGGGTCATTTCGGGCGGGACCCCGACGCCCTCTTCCACCGACCGCTGTCTATGGGTCATGGGCTCCAACGCCATCCTCCATTTCCGTCTCACAATGTTTGCAATGCGCTGTAGCAATGACCACGTGATTATCCGGCGTTGTGCGACCGCGTCATGTGGTTCTACGTCAGTTCGGATGTTTTTCGAATACGGATTCGAAGAAATTCGAATGCCAGTGTTTTTCGAGACTACAAATGAGTTTCCGTACTTGCAGATCGAATACGACAAGGCCGTTTCGCCGTGCAAGAGCAATACAACTCTCAAGGTCGAAGGCTTCTCTGGCGACTGGTGGGTATCCTCACCGCTCATTTCGTGTTTGGAATGTGGACCCGGACAACACAGAGAGATCAATACTGCTGCAGGCACCCAGTCGTGTGTATGGTGTGAGAGCGGCAAGTACAAATCAGACACCTCTAGGGCTCTGACTTGCATCAATTGCCCCTTCGGACAGACATCAGGTGACGTCCACGCAAGAAATAGCTTGGACTGCCGGTGTGAGGGTTGGATGGGCACAGAGGGCGTGTGTGCAGGCTGTGTGGCGGGTAAATACCGAAGCAACCTTGTGTCTGATGTGTGCGCAGATTGTCCCGTCGGCAAATTCTCGCAGGATGTCAACTCAGAGACCGACACGTGTGAGGACTGTGCAGCGGGCACCTATGCAGCTGACGACCGCTCTCAGTGTCTGCAGTGTGCAGCCGGGCACTACAAAATAAGTGCTGGGTCCGAGGGGTGCTGGGGGACCCTGGAGATACACAATGTGGCGCGGCGGTGTGGCGCGGGGGGGGCCATTGGGCCTTGTCCAATTTATGTTATTTCAGAACGGCAAGGGTTTGAAAACACTAGACACCGTCTTGTGGATGGTGATGCCCCCGACAACTCGTTTGGACTTGTGGATGTGAATATTGGTTCGGCAACAACAGATGCAGCAACAATTGTCATTGACCTTGAGCGGTCGTACACCCTCTCGCATTATAGAATGTGGATATCCAAGGCAGTTGAGAGGGAACCACAACAAGTAGCGTCAATGAGTGACAGCAGACATTTACAGAGCCAAGACTCGTGTTCTGACGGCACGCTGAACGTATGCTCGACCGATTTCTATAGACAAACGATTCAATTGACGAAATACTGCGAGCCTGGTGCAACTGGCCGTTATTTTTGCTTGAGAGTGCCGGAAGGTGCTTGGTACGGCCACGAGATTAGTCTGTTTGCATTGCTGTGGTCTCCATGCCCTGCAAACCGTTACAGGCGCGAGGATATGTGTGTCGAGTGTCCTGTGAATTCACACACACCACCCAGCAACACAGCCACTACCTGCGTGTGCAACGCTGGATTCTCGAGCACAGGCTCCGGCGACTGCACCGGATGTGCTCCCGGCACGTACAGGAACGCCCCGGACTGGCGACACGCATGCAGGCCGTGTCCCCATGGCAGCACCTCATCCGCGGCCGCGGTTGGCATATCGCAATGCTTGTGCGCAAGTGGTGTTGATATTGCCGAATACGTTCCAACCAGTGTGGTATGCTCATCCAGCTGCGGCTGCTCGCCGTCTACGCTGGATGAAAACGGCGTCGTTACGTTCGGGCCCGCCGCATACACGGACAACGCACATTGTGTATGGGTCATCGCCTCGAGTGCCAAGATTTCCTTGCAATTTTCGAGTTTTGATACACAGAAAAACAGCGACTATGTTGTCGTCACGCGCTGTGCCACTGCCGCGTGCGATTCTCGAGTCGAACAGTTGCGCAATACGAGCGGAGGCGGTGCAGATGTGGATTTGAACACAACTTCGGAGACCACCGCTGAGCACCCCTACTTGCAAATTTCATTCAAGTCAGATGCCAGCAAGACCTTCAACGGTTTCATTGCGAACTGGTGGACTTCCGGACCAATGTATACGTGTCACAGATGTGCCCCTGGATTATACCGTGTGCGGAGTGCGACCACAGGACTGGACTCGTGTGCACTCTGCCCTGCGCACTCGTACTCGCCCCAGGGCAGCAATAGTGTGGTGGAGTGCAAGTGCAACGCGGGGTACTCAGCACTCCCTGGGCCCGACTGCACAGCTTGTCGAGTGGGCAAGTACATCCAGACAGGTGCACCGGGCGGGGCTTGAGTCCAGCGAATTAGTATTCGTATATATTCGACAGAGCACACCACAGTATAGCCTGGTAACCACATAGTTGTCAAAAGGTGCAAATTCCATACGTTATAACGCCAAACGCGTGTTGTACAGGCTGTAATTCGTGTTTGGTTTTCATTTTAATAAAACGCATGGTGTCGCATACTTGTGTTTATAAAAATTTAAACATGTAATTATCAATCTGCATGCTTCACAGGAGTCGGCTTTTGCCAGCTTCCAATATCATTAGTGCATCTGACTCATGATAAATCCATATGCTACGTGATTTGTAGTCGGGGGTGTGCCACTTCAATTTGTAACTCATCCCATGTATCTCACATATGTCCATGTATACACCCGTGTCGGCATCCATGTGCTCGAAAATGTTCTCTTCTGTGTCACCAACCTCGACCACATCAACCGGTTGCATACTGAGTGTGGCACCCGACACATTGTCTTGGGCGTGTGAAGCACCAACAGTCCGTGCAACAGACACCTCCGTTTTGAGAACCTCGATGAGTCCTGACAGGCGCTCATTCTGATCTGCTAAATCCTGCAAGTTATCATTGCCAATACCCAAATCAAATTCCAGACGCCTTACTTGATTCTTCAGACCATCCATTCCTAGAAGCGATGCAATGTGCCCGTGGGGCTTCTATTATGTAACAAAGCATTACTGTGTTGTATTCGAATTTAAATAGGACTCTCTCTCCTAATTTTAGGAATAACGCGGTGGCTCCCGACGTGCTGGTCGACGTTTGATACATGTGACTTTATTACTTCTCAACACAACATGTAGCGCCTCTCTGCGTCCGACATGTGTTTCATCATCACGTCAAAGACCATGTTCATTTCGTCGGCACCAAGAAGCCTCGCTGAGCAGTTCTCGTTGTTGCCGAGTCGGGGGTGCGTTGCCATGGCCAGCGCCGTGCACATGTGTTGCATCATGACTCCCCACAGGCGGGGTATGGCCTCACACTGTAGAAAGTCGACGACAGTGCGTGCACGGGCGAATTCTGCGCTGCGCCATGCCGCATTCCCTTGGTTGGAAAGATATGATACCTCGTTGACGGCGTTGCGGGCAATCCTCTGCGGCAGTATTTCATACACCATCATGCCGAGTGCCGTACATTGCTGCAAATCGGAATGAAGAGGGTAGTGCGGCGGCTGTCGTTTGTTGGAGAAGCGCTTCCACATGATATCGGGATGACGCACAGCAATCTGCACCACATTTTGCACTTTTTCGCGGCACGTTTCCACATCCAACTCAAACGCCACCATGTTGCGCAGCGATGCCATCAGTGGTGTCATGTCGTCGGCACTGAGGTGATTCGCGTTGTTGTCATGCTCGATCGCCGCAAAAAACGCGGCAGGTGTGGCCCAAAGCATCGCGTAATGGGGCAAGAGCGAGATCTTTTCGTGTTCATACACGGTCCATGTAGACTTGGCTTCCGTGGTGGCAGAAACTCTAGCGACTCTTTCTGCCAAGAGAGAGCGTGCGAGTGCACGCAGAAGCTGCACCTGCATGGCTTCGCGGGACGGTCCCATTTTCAACGCCATCAGTATGGCGCACTCGCCCTGATTTGCATGGTTCATTTTTTTCGGCATCAGCATTACATTGGCACCTTTCTCCAGAAGGTGCGCAGCGACATCGGGGACGTTGTACAGCACGCACGAGTGCAGCGCGCTGTGACGATACATGTTCTGATAATGTATGTTTGGCATCTGGTCCACCAGTGCGCACGCCATTGCCGAGTTTTGCTGCTTGATCGCATGGAGCAGCAATACATCCACCTTTCCCATGACACTCCAGGTGCGCACACAATGAATGCTGGGCGTGATTGGGTTGTGTGTTCTTTTATGCCATTTTTGTGCCAGTAATGCTAATTCTGGGTTCTACGAAGATGCCCCGGCCCCCCTCACACGCAAAAAGGCGTGACGAAGTCGTTATTATTTTATGTGTACCACATCGTGTACCATTTCGACCAGTAAAATTTCTGTTGGATGTTCTGAGTGTTTGAACCAGGTTGGTGGCGTCAACACCATGTTTCTCAGACCATGGAAATATTGCCTCAGTGCCTTTACAGCAGAGTCATGATTACGACGGACACTGGGGTATTGGCTGACACATTTCACATGCTCAACGAGCAGGTCCAGCGCTTGCAAGATCCAGAGAAATTCTTTCTTGAATGCATCTGTGGTTTTGAAACGGCGGTGTTTTTGCATTCGTTCAAAGTCGATCATTTTGACCGCGAAGGACTCGCCATCTGACGTTTGAGAAATAGTCAGGTTTCCACAGTGTAAATCGTTGTGCGTTATGTTTTCATGCACCATCCGCGCCGCCCCTGCGCAAAAAAACGCAATGGCCTGTCGAAAATTACGCATCGCGCTAACGGTGTTGATGATCAGTATGCTCTGACCTACAGCTATGCACTTGATACTCACGCCTACCCGCTCCTGCACGGTAAAACGAACGGTACGCCACGGATACGACAGGAAAATATGTAGTCGGTGCCGAAATCTGCTCTCATCCAGCTGTTTGCGATGGAACCAGGCTCCACCCATGTCATCTGATATTGTGGTGCCCCGTTGGAAAGTCACATGCACATATGTAGAGGGCATATCCACGCTGAATTGATCTACCGTGCCACAGACGAGTCCTGGCGGCATTACGACCTTCTGTATCAACACCGAACGCTCGAGATCCTCCAATTTTTCGCTGGTTATTAAAGCCCCAGAAAGTCCATCCGTTGTCTGGTCCCACTCCACAGTGCACATAGTGACGGAGGCGGAGCGATGCGACAGGCGTCCCGTGCGTGTGTGATCGAACCGACTACTAACACGGCTATGTAGCACCATGAGGTCCTCGTCACGCTCCTCAATACGCTGCAGTCGAACAAATTGGCGATCCTCGCCGTTTTCCCATTGCATCTCGGCACGCGCGCGTGAATACCGCCCGATAAAGGCCTGGGCGCGGATCTCAGGACTGGAATTGTCGACATAAAACAGGTCTTCTTGCTTCGTTTCCAAGATGGATTGTGTGCCCGAACACCCTTCCCAGTTGAAATGCACACACATGCCCCCGACAATGCGCTCCTTTTCGAAATACCGGGCCGGATTGTTTACATGCAACTCGCATATGCTGTCTACTATTGCGTCCTTTTGCGCCTGCTGGCTCCAATCACGCATGTTGGTCTCAAATGTTGCGAAAATTTTCGGTGTCACCGTATTGTCTGGGTCGAAATTTTGCACGAGGCCAAGGCCTGTATCGCCAGCATTGCCAAACGCCCCGTCACCTGCGAATTTGATACTGGTGTTTGGATCGTGTTTCGGCACGAGGTGCTCCGCCAGCACAGAAAGGATCGCCCGACTCTCCCAATCGCGATCGAGCGGCGCTTCAGCTGAATCTGTCGCCAACCAGATTGTAGGTATGGTATACAGTACGGATTTGATTTCCACACAGGACCAGCCATCGAGGTCGCCATCGCGCTGTGCAATGCCAACCTGGCCATATAAAGTGCTGGTGTTGTTTGTCACCCGCACATGTGATCCTCGTGTGACCATGCGGATGTGCTTTTCGCGCACATTGATCATCAGGACTTGGTATTTCTCTTCTGCGCATCTGCCTACTACTGCTCTTTTATTTATCAAGGCTGGTCTGAGGACATCAATCAACACAGTCGTCTCTTGCCCTTCTTTAATTTGAAACAGTGTTTGCGTGTGTCTGACGCCCAGTTCCATGCACGTCACAATGTCTTTCGTGCGTAAGTTGGAGTTATATCGCTGGATGTCCTGTGTGATACGCGGCAGGTCGTCCTCGGCGACTCCCAGCATGCCTATGAAACACGTCTTGTACATACCCTTTTTCATCCTGCATCCGTCCGGAAACATGTGTGCCGCAGGGTTCCCTTTCCAACACTCGGCAAACGTTGGAAATTGCATGTTGCCGTCATAACAACTCGAACACCCCGATTGCGATAATTCGAACATGTCTCCCCGTAGACACGTTACGCGTCCCGAATCTTATATATATTTCATGCGCTATGTGGGTGGCAGAATATGACGTCGCCCATGACGTAATACGCGACGTTCCCAGGCGACGGGCAAAGAAAACTACACCAAGTTGTCGCGAATACACGAAAGATACACCTGCAGCACACGAAACCCCAGGACGCATGAGAAATAGTGCAACATGAGCTTCGTATTGCCCAGCGTGTAAATGTCTTGCTCCTGATGCAGGGCCACGCGCCCCTCAAACACCTTCAAGTTTCTGTGTGCGTGCCGTGTGGTTGTACACGTATACTGGCTAAACGTGATCTCGTGAAACAGCGTGAGCAGGGCGCGTGTGCTCACAAAGGCGTCTCGAATGTCGTCGGTTCGACTGGCGTGCAGGGTAACACACTGTTGGTCCAGGAACTGACGGAAGCGGACGAGCATGGCGTCGAGATCTATGTCTCCAAGCACGTGTACGCCTTGCCCAAGCACCACCCCGGCGTGCACCTGTTCGGTATTGAGATCGAACCCCTCGAGGATCACAAACTTGTTCCACAGCAGATAGACAAATAGGTGACACCGCGCGGGTTCGACGGGGAGATACTGCAGCGCGGCATGTAACTCGTGTACGGCGATGAATCCGAGCAGCTTGATGGCCACTGCCATTGTGCGTACACACCGTTGCGTGCCTTCGTCAAACACAGGGATGGACGAGTTTGCCATGGCCGGGGTGGTGGCGACCACGGCTCTCAACGCCGCCGGCATGATTCGTGCGTTTGCACCAAACAGCAGTCGCAAGCTGCGTGTCTGCCGGCGTGCGATGTGCGATAACATGCAAATGGGAACAGCGTGCGCCTTGTCCTGGCTGCGCGACAGACGCTGGTAAAAACACACATAGCGGGACGCTTCGATTCCGGCAGTGCGAGACACGGGGGCGTGCGCCCGAATATCCAGCAGCGTCGTGCGGACGTCGTGAAAACTGCGCGGGCGGTCAATAAGATCTGGTGCTGCTCCAGCCGCCGGCTGGTTGGTAGAAAACCACTGCAAAGCAAAAAGATCGTCCGTCGGCATGGTCTTGAGATGATTCCAGTTTTCAACGTTGAGCCAGTGCATGATGGCGCCGTCCACATCGCACACCGCGACCAGTCGATACAGATGGTGTTGATTGACATTCTGCGTGAGCGTCAACATGCTGGTGGGGCATTCGTTCTGCACTAGCACAATGCTGTCCATAATGTGGGTCTCGGCACAGTGCTCCAGACACAGGCTGACAATGAGCTGGGCGACACCGGGCTCGTCGCGGGTGTCACGCCGGACCAGCAGCACGGTGTTTTCGCAAAAGACGCTGTGGTGTTGCTGGTCGGGTGCCACAGTGCTGCGGAAGCCGATGCTGTCGCGCGAAATGTCGGCGCGGTCGGGGAATCGGTGTTGTAAACGGTCACGCAGCAGGTCCCACAACGCCATGGCAGAGTTTGCGGCCATCATGTTTGGCATACCGGTGTACAGGTGCTGGCACAAGTACACAAACACACGCCTTGCATAATTGCTGCCCACGGGTGCACGCTGCTGCAGGAAATTCAGCACTCGACGGTCCTGGTTGTCGTGGATGCAGTGGAAAATGTGCCATCTCGACGAAATGGTGGTGGCAGCGTTGGTGGTGTCGGGCGACCTTTCTGCAAGCACGTGCAGCGCCGCATTGGCCAGATTAGGGTGGTTTCGCGTGAACCCTGTGCGCAGCTGCTGTCGCAAGTAAGGTGCCAGCTGCGATTCATCGACCCTGAGATATACCAACTCGGCTTCTCTTAAATTGGTTACATACGCCATGATGGTGAGTGCGGTGGACGGTACGAGCTGACTGGTGGTAGCAATGCGACCACGGAGACCGCCGGCGACCGTCGTCGCAGCAGTTGCGACTGTTGCACCTGGACTCTGTATAGCCTGCCGCAGATCGACCTCACACAAAAACATGGAGAAAACGAGGTGAAGCCCCGAGCACGCCGCCAGATAGTCAAAGAGGACGTCGTCGTTGTGGCCAATGTTCAAGGGCACGGGCATCACTGGAGAGTGCGAGAACCCCAGCACCTTGTCGAGACGATTCACAGCATGCACTTGCACGCATGCCATGCAGACGAACACGCTTCTTTCTCCGAAAAGCACTCGGTCGTACACAAGACGGCCAAGTTCGGTATTGGCATCCTGCTTCATTTTGCGCATCTTTGCCGTGTCGGACAGACTGAAGATTCTGCCCGCATACTCGGTGCAACATGTTGCCACGCCCTCACCGTCGGGTGGCGCAGTCATGACGTCGCAGTAGGCGCACAGCCCGTTCTGTCGCGTCCACACGGCTTTGGCGTCATCTGTGCACACAGTTTGCCGTAAAATCCACTGCCGTCCCACATCGGGCGAGAGGAGTGTCGCAATGTCTCTGTGCACGATAGCTATCAAGTTGTTGCCAATCATCACCCGGTTCACGCCCGCGGCCGCGCGTATTCCTCTCTGCGTCTGCGGCCAGTCGAAGGAGTCGATCCGGACCGTGTGTTGCAGGGAAAACAAGCGGTATGTGTAAACATGGCTATCATTGGTGGTGGACTGCAGCAGATAGTCGCAAATTCGCGCGTAGTCCAGCAAACACGTCTTTCGGGTTGCCGCCGACAATACCGACGCAACTTGGTGGTTGCGGATTCCGGCGGTCAGCAGCTGCTGATCGCGCCGTGCTTTTCGCGCTGCCACCGTCACATTGCGGCGTCTCTGTGGCATTGGAGGCGTTTGGTACTTTTGAAATTGGTACCCAATACATACGCGGATGGGCAATTTGTTGTCGAGGGCAGGCTGCGCCGGACCGCTGTCGTCACTTTCGGCACCGTTGTCGGGGTCGCCATTGTTGTCGCCGTGCGCGCCTTCACCATCGCCGCCGTGACCAGCATTGTCACTGTCACCGCCATCGCTGCCATTGCCGCCGTTGTCATTGTCACCGCCGTCGGCGCCGTGACCGCCATTGTCACTGTCACCGCCGTCGCCGCCGTGACCGCCGTTGTCACTGTCATCACCGTTACCGTCGCCGTGACCGCCGTCACTGTCATCATTGCTGTGGTTGTTGTTTTGTGCACTTGGGCGTGGCGGTCGACGACGTGGTGGTGCGTATCGCTGATTACGTATTGCATCGTCGTCCTGGTCCGCTGCTGGCACGTTGTCCTTGCAAAAATGGTAAATCCAGCGGTCTTCGATCTGTTTCTTCAATGAAATCGTCTGGGACATTTCATTCTCAACTGTTGTCCACGATACCGCAGGTGTGTACGTGTGTATGGGGGTGCAAGTGTGAGAGACTGAGGGAGAAAGTGTGCTTCTGCAAGGCATTTAGAGAAAGCCCATGTATTACAAGCAAGCACACACTGTCAGTTTCCGTGCCTCACCTATGATGTAGAAAACGCACAAGTTGTGTCGTTTCACTTTGATCAGGAGATCGACGTCGTTTCTTTGTGGTGGTAATCTGGCATGTGCAACCGGTGGAATGACTGCCCCGCCGCCTCTGCCGCCGCGTCCTCTGCCACGAGCATTCAGTGGCATACCGACACCCCGGCCTCTACCGCCACGTCCTATGTTTCGTCCGCCATCACCGCCTCTGCCGACAACACCGCGCACCGCTTGGGCACCTCTCCGCACTGCACGTGCTCGTCTGGGAGCACTCCTGGGCACCATGTAGATTCTCTTTTCAAACTCAAACGACCATGTCCACTTGTCTGTGACATGGCTATCTGCATCGATGGTGCAGATGATGTTCTGGATTTCCTGCAGCAACGTCATGCCAAGCAGACACGTGACAACAGGAGTGGCATGCCGTTGCGGTACAAACGCCGTTTTGTGTGTCTCGGTTGTCAATAGAGCTTTCACTATGCAGTCTCCACACAGTACGTCCACGGACAACTGCTCTGGCCGCAACTCCTCGCAAACATGCATGAGCACAAACTTATCGGCCTGCCGACACAGCGCACATACGTGCTGTTGATTGAAAAGCGAGCCACCGAAGCAGTGCTCGTCGTTTTTGTCGCCGTTGCATTGTCCGCCGCATGCGGCATAGATGACATGGTTTCCGGTGACCCCTGGATCGCGTGCACGCCAGCAGTTGTAATTGTTCATTGTCCCGCTGCTTCGCGCACACAAGGGACAGACAAGACATATATATGCACAGTATCATTGCCATCTAATATTACGTAAACATACACACACACGCAGCATGGTGGGCCTGCGCGCGATTCCGACAGGTTCAGATGCAACTTTTATTAATTATTGTACGTAATCTGAACCGTAGCAGTGGGAGTGTCTTGGATGTTGTTGAGGCGCACCATCATGGGAATCTGCACATTTGCAGCACCGGCACTTTTACGAATCGCGACCATACCAGCACCAACCGTGCATTCGTGTGTGGTCGGGATCACATTTGGGGCGTTGGGCAATGTGAGGCTTAGTAACCCACTAGATTCCCCCACTCGATTAATGTGATAAACATTGTCTATCCTGTGTATTGGGTTGATGTTCGCCGGGCTCCACTTGTCTACGTTGTAGCTGAGCATTACCCAATTTTGTCCTGGGTGTCCATTTTCGAAAACTATAACCCAATCTCCAGTCACCCAACTATCTCCTGTGCGGCTGGACAGGAGATTTCTGACCGTCAACGGTACATCAGGATCGAAATGGGCAAAGATGATGGAGCTGGAAAATTCGCCATTAAAAATGTTGATTTGCCGATGCGGTTCCTGATTCGCTTCACACAGTTGGGTCAAAATCAATACAATCAAAAACCCCGACACCATTCTCATCTTTGTCCGCAGCGATAATGTCGCTGCGGTATGCCGCGCGAATTCTCGCGCTTTATATATGTGATTCGTTGCTTATTGCAAACAAAGAGAGGTGAGAGAGCTGGAGAGCGCAGCACATGTTCATGTCCTTCTTATGCTTTTATTACAAAACAAGATGTACAGAGTGCATTCGATGCAGGCATGGGCACGCTTTATACGGCATGCATGATAAGATCTGCGCACCGTTTGATATAGTACAAATAACAGCGCAACACGGTGAACGACGCAATGCGCAGCTCTGGTGCTGGCAGGTACACTGTGACCTCATACTCGCTGAGTGCTTCGTTCGTCTCATGTGCGAGCTTGTGCTGGATGACGGCAATCGTTTTTGGGGTGACAATCGTCTGCATTTCCGACGGCACCTCGTGAAAAAATGCCCCTGTGGGAAAATTGAACATGACCTCGTCGCCGATGGCCAGGGGCGCAAACTGCACAAACTTTGCATGAAGTCGGATTTGCGAATATGTCCCAGCATGCTTCGCCAATAGCAGGTACCGAGCATCTTGCGGTGACGTGGGCACACTTTCCTCGACCGACAACATACTACACTCGGCCGACTCTAACTGGCACAAAAACGGGCCACCCCTGCGCTTCTTCTTTGCACTGAACATCACCTTCAGTTTGTCGCCACAACGTTTTTGTGGCAGTAAAACTAGGCCGCCGCCACCGCCAACACCGCCGCCACCACCGCCACCGATGATAACATCACTACAGCGCAACACGGAATAGCTCTCAGAAGATGTGGCGTGCCAGGGCATGCTTGATTTTCCTGCTTGTGTTTTCAAAGTCCTTTTATAGACAAAATTGCCCCGAAATAGGCCCAAAACAAGGGCCCTGCGGTGTCTACGTCTGAAGTTGGTATAGCAACGCAACCACGGAGCGCTTCACATTGTCGCCCTCTACTTCTTGTTCGGACATAATTCGCACATTGGCATCGTCGAACTCGAGCCACTGCATGTTTCCAGCTGCATTCTTGACGTGTGCAATGCACACATAATGCCCATGCGAAAATGCACTCGACCGCCCACTTGCAAAGTCCTCGTGTCGGATGAGCGACAACAAGTTGTAGCTGCCATAGTTGTCCATGCCGTTTCGAATATCGCCAAACCCTAGATTTTCCAGCGGGAAATCGAGGAGATGGTTGATTTTACGATCCGGTTGAACATTTCCGGGTGCTTGGTAATCACGCTGCACCCGGATGATGGTGAGAAGAAGGAATTTTGGTGTCTGGTGGCAGACCATTGTCATACGGCCTACTTGATGTGCGGTCTCTCCCTGCTGTGTACCGCACCCGCAACGCCATTCGACTAAGTTGCTTTCCGACATGTACGCGTTAAGTGCATACTGCAACACCATACGATCGGTAGTACCTGCGCTTGCCTCCACGTCCAACGTGATGTCGGTGAAAGGTGTGGGGTCTGACATCGACGACATAAGACAACCGGGGATGCCGCATTTGGTCACGGTGAGCATGTCTACGCCGATTCGCTTCATCGTCGTAGGAATGGCGTTTTCATCAATACAGCAGATGGCACCGTTCAAAAAAACTAGCGCGTCATTCTGGTCGGCTCCGCCGGTATCATTATCGTAAACTTTGAATATTTTTCTGAGCTGTAGCATGAGCGTGCCGATACTCTCGGAGTTGCGCAGGTTATGAAACATTTCCAAGAGCAGACGTGCGATTTGCTTGGAGGTCGTCACGGGGCTGTCGTCGGTGACGTCGTCCGCATAGAGTTGCATACTGTCAAAACAGCCACTGTGCAGCAAAAGTTGCACACATGCCGCAATGAAACACGAATTGCCCGTGTTTTCCATTCCCACTGGCAGACCATCGCTGCGGCGCATGTCACGCCAATGGTGTTTGATTTCTTCGTCTTCAAAGTCGCCCAACCCGCTCAAATCACACTGGAATGAATTTGAGTCAAACATTATGTCGTTGTATGGCTCATCGTCGCCGGTGCCCTGCTGCGTTAATGTGCATGGTTGCCAAATGTTTTTAATCATCACATCCACCCTCGCAGCCATTTGCTCATCTTGCAAGTGCTTGAATTGTGCTAGCATCGCCTGCGAAATCTCCCTATCCTCACCGTCCGAGCTATCCTCACCGTCCGTGCGATGGTGTGCCCGCGCTACTTGGCCTTGCACATTCATGTCCCCCAAGGAAATGCACTCCCTTACGACTGAGGTCACAGGGAACGTATAAAAATTCAGTGACGGGTCGAATGCCATTGCAGGAAGCGGAGGTTCCGGTGTGATGACCATCAACACATTGTACGCCGTCTTCACTGTAGCATAATAATTCATTGCCAAATAGTTGCGAATTTCATGCGCGTCTCCAATGTCGCTCTTTTCAGGTGCCAACAAATAGAGACTTTTCTTCACGCCGTCATCCGCAAGTAATTTGGAAAGACGAACACAGGATGCTGGGTCGGGGCCTCCATGTGTTTCGACGATGCAGCGCTTGAAGCACTCGCGATCGCATCTGCATGCCACGCCATACCGTTGCATCTGCACTTTCCTAAAAAGTTTCCAATCGAGCCCACCCCGAACACTATTGTCCTCATATGGCATTGTACACACCTGGCCGTACCAGCCTTTGTCTTTTGCGCTGCCGTTCTTGAAATTACGTCTTTTCTGGATAACAACTGGGACAGAAACACCTGGCTCGAGTAGACGCGATACGTCGGCGCGATCCGCATCTCCAACTTTGTAGGCTTGATCAGCTCCGTCAAAGTACGAGTCAAGTCGAGTAGTGTTGCACCAAGTCAGCATATCCCATTTTGAGATCATTTCTGGTCTCTCCCTCACTTCGCACCATGGCGGGAAAACAGCGACCCGTGGCGTGTCCAACACGTTGTACTCGATGGTAATCTCGTCACCTATTGACAGGGTCTCCAACAACACCAAATACAACCTCGAGACTTGGCCTGCTGGAGCGATGCTTTTGAGATACGCGGTTGGCTTGCATGCATGATTAATTTTGGCAAATGACCCAAGCACGTAGTATGTTCGTTCAGGGTCTATCGCAACAAATGCATACAACACACAGAGGGCGCGAAGGCCTTCAACAACACTCGCGTATTCTTGCAGTAATTTCATCATGTATTCGAGACTCTGTGACCGTTTCGCGAGCACTGAAGCCCATTCTTCCAGCAGTACCTCCTTGGTGCACGTCAAGACGTTGCAATTAAAAAACAGGAGCGGTGCGCTCGGATTTAGTTCGGTTCCGCTACGCATATGTGATTTTGCAAAAAGACCGATCCTCCTCCTTCCAATCTCGGGGGTCTGGTTGAAAATGGGTCGGTTCAGTCCTCTGTATTGGAGTGGCTTCATGCCTCTCGTGGTCAGGTAGATCGGCTGTCGTGTGGGGGCAGGTCGTGTGGGCGTCGGTGTGGGGGCAGGTGGTGTGTGCGTCGGCCTTTTCGCGGACCGTTTTGGCATCTTAATGTGTAGCTCACGCGAATTTGCAAAAGGACTTTGGTGTTTGCCCTTGTACGAGCCACTTATATAGAACTCAAGCCCCGAATCTAATCTCGTCTTGACGAGATTATGTGTACCAGCGCGACATTCTGGTGCACAAATGATTGTTACTGACAGTCAGACGACATATTAAGTTCTAGTTTCTTTGTGTGCTGCCGTCCAAGCACAAACTCCGTATGCTCTTGCCGGTTAGCACTGCATTCACGCAAAAGGACGTGCACTCCCACGACATAGCCCGCCGCTCTCATATGGCGAAGTAGTAGTGCGCACAATTACGCAAGCTGCCACGTTGACCACAAACGTTGTCACTTTCGCTGTACAATTTGGAGAATGAAACACATTCGTGTTGTTTTGAATAATTATTTCTCGCAACCGATATATTTTGCAAAACAAAAAGCAAACTGGATCTCACTCGCTGCTATGCCTCGCACCGACCCAGAAGCACCTGCAATCCGTCTGCATAGCCAGACGCTGCCACAAAACTCGTATTTTCTAAGATACAGCGCAACAGTTCTTCGTCAAAGTGCCGGAATTGCGAGGCAGCACCCAGCCGCGGATGGCAGCCCATAAAAACAGCGAGCACAAAATCGAGCCGCGGCTTGTGCCAGCGACCGATGCGAGCGGTTGCCAGCTCGCTGCACACAATGCACTTTGGCTGCCAGTACTCGCCCATGACATGCAGATGTCGACCCCACAGATATATACCGCCGTTCTCGTCGACAGCCGACGACGTGTCATTTCCAGCAGCAATCAGCTTGATTTTGTTGGTTGTGAAGTACGCGGTGTCAAGACGCTGGAAAAAGAAACACGGCACGTCCTCCAGACCGTGTTTATCTGTGTACTGCGTGCCGAGAGAAGAACCTCCGCCACCGGTCGACCATACCTCATGGTTATCCGTCAGTAATAAAGTGTGGAATGTGCCACAAGCAACCATGCACACGCCCGGACGCGCGACATCCCGAGCTTTCCACGCGCACTGGAGCACAGCAACTGTGGCATGAGTAGGGCCAACCCCGAGCTCGCCCGACTCTCCGTTCCCACATACCCACAAAGCGCCATCCGCCGTCACGGCCATGGAAAAGTCGTCGCCAGCATCCAAAAACACGAAACTGTCCCCGTCTAGTACACTTGACGTTACAGCCAAGGGGACCCCCACCGGACTGTAATGCCCGTGCCCCAACTGGCCCTTACTATTGCCACCCCAAGTGAACAGTTTGCTTTTCGTCCTGCCAATAGCCATAATGTGCATGTTTCCGGCAGATACCATTCCGACAGGAGAGTTGTGGAAGTGAGTGCTGTCAATCATGGAGAACTCGCTCCTACCACGGTTGTCGCCTAGCCCTAGCTGACCATACTGTCCGTCGCCACAAGTCCAAACTTGTCCGGCTGCATTCACGAGCACTGTGAAGTCAAGCCCACATGCAACCATGAGGGCGGCATACCCTCCAAAGTGCCGCGGTAGTAGTCGCTCCGGCACATTCCGTGCCGTTTTGCCACTCGCCGAGATGTCGGCGCCCAACTCACCAAACATTCCCGTGCCCCAGGTGTACAAATTCCCACTTGTACAGACACACGCTCCATGGCCGACGCCAGCAGAAGACATAACAACCTCGTCTCCGGCAAAAGCAAGCGCACCACTGATCAAAACGGGACGAGACTGCCGTGCAAAGTTGCCCAATCCCAGCTGTCCTGTGTCATTCTCTCCAAAACCATACAAGTCGCCATGCTCGGTAAGCATGTATGCGGATTTGCCACCGAGCGAAAACGACATTTCACAACCACGCACACGGGGCGCTCCGCCGCGTGCACTCACTTGGTTGGTAAAAGTTCGGTCCTCTTTTTCTGGGTGCATGCTATATGTACACTCACAAGGACACAGACCCGCAAAAATAAGTGCTTGGTGCACATCGATTTTTCTATAGCAAAATAGCCACAAAAGTGCGATCTGGAGCTCGTTTTTGCACTTAATCGAAATGCCAAGTAACACACATGAATGGTGGGACTATTTTTGCTGTTTGTTGGCCACATTTTGTTCACCGCGTTCTTATTTAATGGAGAAGAGCATGTGGCCTGCAGCATCACACTGTCACAACATCATGTCTGACACGGAAAGCAAGAAATCGAGTAAGGGTGCCGAGCACGTGCCTTCCAAGAAACGCGCAGCAGCGGCTTCACCGGCCGCAACAGAAGCCGTCACAAGTACCCAAGACGTCGACAACACGGACAATGCAGCTTCTGTCATGTCGCCTCGCAGTCGCAAGACGAAGAAACAGGACCGCAAACAGCAGTCTCTTCTTAAGCAGACACCTGTCGTCGCTGCCAAGATGACGGAATGCAAAGAGGAGGAGGTCGAGGAGGAGGTCGAGGAGGAGGTCGAGGAGGAGGTCGAGGAGGAGTCTTCCTTCCTTGTATCACACAAAGCCCTCTTGCAAGAGGAAGAACAGGAGGAGGAGGAGGTTGAAAACGTGACGGAAGTCAAGGACGAAAAAAAGACGATTGCACTTGTCGGCAACATGGACGGTAACAAAAATGTGCCTGCGTCGTCTGGCACTATCGCTGCTGCCGCGCAGGCCGTGCCCGCTGAGACGCAGGTAGCGGTGAAGGTGAAGGTGGAGGAGAACGCGGGTGGTTTGGCGTTGGCGACCGACAAGGAAGCGGGAACGGGTGGTGATGGCAAGGTTTTGTCGATTAGTCCGTCTGTGCGCAAGCTGGTGTCGAATGTGGCGAGAGCTTCGAGTGGACCTGCCGACATGCTCACCGTCACATCCCGTCCCGAGACGCATTTGCTAGTCATGATCACAAACGACGTCGAGTGGGTCACCAAGATGAATAAGGAGAGGGAATCTGCGTTTACCAACCTCAATTTCGTTGTGCTCAAGGTGCTCGAGCCTGGCTTCAATTCGGCGCCGTATGAGAAGGTCGAGGGTGCGAATGCTAAACAGCTTGTGTATTGCGACAAGAAGGGCAAGTGCATCACTGGTAAGCCCACCAAGCTGGCAAGTGTGACGGTCGTCGACAATGTGAAGTTCCTTGATTTGAAGACGTGGGAAATGCACCCTTCGGCAATGATGAAGACGAAATGGCGTGGTCTACCCACCGAATGTGTCGGTGTCATCTCTCCCGGGCTGCCGTTTTCGTGCAGTATTTTCAACGAGAACAAGGACAGTGTCATGGAAAACGACAACACCGAGAACAACCTCAAGCCTTTCTCTCTCGCCATCATCGGCTTGGTGGTGAAGTCGCGTGAGCAGTGTGCGGCAGGGTATGGTGTTGGCGTGAAGAGCATCAAGCACATCGAGGGCGCCAACGCCACAATGACGGGCTTGTATCACGATGGTTCCTTTTACACAGACCGTCGCCCCATCGCCGAGCAGACGGACGAGCGTCTGGCACTCAAGACGCGTGGCAAGGAGTATTCCACCGACCTTCTATTCGTCAACAAGCTGATCCGCTACTCGTCGCAGAACAACTCCACCAACGAAAGACCGGTGGTGTTGATCCCGCCGTCGGTTGTCGGCGACAAGTGGAGCAACCGGCATCATGTGCACATGCAGCCCAACAACGAGCTGCTCGTGCTCGAAATGACCGACCCAGAGAGCATGTATCACGGGATGCGATTCCGCGTCTGCATTCCAGAAAACATGTTCACCATCGAAGAGACGGGCTTGATGTGGATTCAGTTTTACTTCCAGTGGCTCCTTGACGCCAACGTGTGTCGCATCATGGTGGTGCACGACGAATACCAATACAACCGCATGACAGACGGTACCGGCAGCGCCAGCATGCACTGCATCTTGGTCCCGGCGGAGGAGCTGCTCCTCAGCGACAAGTGCAAGCCGCTGCATCTTTCTGCGGCTGTGATGTCATCTCTGCAGGAGCGCATCACCGGCAGGAAAAACTCGCTGGAAATGTACACCGGCTGGGTGGTCCGCCATGATCTCGTCGCCAACAAGACGTATGCCGTGCTCTTTGATTCTACAAAGGCGTACGCTCCCGAAGTCGACAAAAAGAGTGCAGAGGAGGACAATGTGTCGACTGTTGTGTCGGCGGGCAAGCAGACGGAGGAGTGCGACCCAGCGCACGAGCACACTTCTATCGTTTGCCGCATCTACAAGGGCATGCATCCAGCCAGACACATCTGGCGCGCGTATCTGCTCATCATCGACACCGAACAAGACACTGTGGAGAGGATGTTCCAGATCGGACTCAAGTCGAGGCCTGCATACGCCAAGGCCGCTGCGGCGGGTGGCGTGGCTGCCGATTCCAATATTTTTGAGAGTTGCGACATGGACTTTGATTAGGGTGTTTGTGTGGGTGCATGCGCACATGGTGTCACTACAACGAATTCACCGCTCACATTTATTGCATTCACGTACTCACAGCATACACTCTACCTCTGTCACATGGTGCCCTACCCAAAACATCTGCGACAGTATTCACTGTTCCCCGCCTCACACACTGTTACCGTGTTGTAATAAAATCTAGCAACGGGAAAAGTGTCGATGGTGTCGGTGGATCGCGGTGTTGCATCGCATTCATTACGTGCACCTTGACTAACGCTTGAAAAAATATGGACTGTTGTCGAGGAGCGCGGGGGGAACTCCAACTACATGCGCGTTGGCCAACGCGTGGCAAAACTGCATGGCCTCATATCTGCTACCCATCAGTGGGGTGATGCTGCGAAAGTCTTGGTCTGCCAGCACGCGATGCAAAATACTGGTATGATCGGAGAGTGGATCTAGTGACATGATTATGGCTTCAGTAATCGCTCCATAGGCCTGTTCCATCTGCGGAAGCAGTACACGCGCACAAACTTGGGCAGCCGCGAGTCCCATCGTGTGAGGTGCCGACTCCGGATACACACCAATAAGAATCCCAACGGTGTCGAATCGGGTGGCGAGTTGCTGCAGCGCAAAAGACGTCGCCTCGATATCATGGTGTTGTTCAAACTCCATGCGTATTCTTCTTGATATGACTGGTATAAGTTGCATCTTGCATGAACGTACGACTTCATTCAGGATTGTCATACGAGGCATTCGGAACAATTCTTGGTGGAAGCCAGGCCCGCAGTCGTGTCCGCCTGGTTGGAATACGAGATGCATCGCGCCACATATTGATTTGGTACTCCATCGCAGCTGTCGAAGCCTCGATTCCAGTACATCATAGCTGCCCTGAATTGCAAAATCGGCACAGATGGTGCGAATTCCGGCCTGTATGCATGAATTAATGGTGTCTGCGATACTTTGTGCCAACACTGGTAGCGACACAGAGTGTTTGTTTCGAATGTTTTGTAATATATTCCAGTTATCGTCGTACCACGCCACTGGATCGCCGCAAATAGTACTCCCAGAAAAAATCAATGGCATGTCATGTGCCATTTTCTGAGCAAACTCAATTGGCGAGAGGACAGGTCTCCGTGGTGTTGGTATTACATGGCTTCCAAATGCCTGCATCAGTGCGGAAAAAGAATATATACTCCTACTTCCGCAATCAATGCCAAGGTAGCTACTTATATACGCCGTAACATGTTTGTACATTTCGTTTCCACCCAACTTTGTGTACCCGAAAACATTGCCAAAGAGCCATGATTTCGCCATGTCAATATACGGAGATAAATTGATTGACTAACGCTTGTAAAAATCTGGACAGTTGTCAAGGAGCGCGGGGGGAAAAACTACATGCGCATAGGCTAACGCGTGGCAAAACTGCATGGCCTCAAATCTGCTACCCATCAGTGGGGTGATGGTGCGGAAGTCTTGGTGTGCCAGCACGCGATGCAAAATACTGGTATGATCGGAGCGTGAATGTAGTGACATGGTTATGGTTGCAGCAATCGCTTCATAGGCCTTTTCCATCTGCGGAAGCAGTCTGCACGCAGAACGTCGGGCAGCCGCGAGTCCCATTGTGTGAGGTTCCGACGCCGGATACTCATCCGGAAAAATCCCAACGGTGTCGAATCGTGTGGCGAGTTCCTGGAGCGCAAACGACGTAGCCTCGATATCACGGTGTTGTGCAAACTCGCTTTCTATTTTGTATTGTATGAACGGTACAAGTCGAATCTTGCATTCACGTACGACTTCATTCAGTATTCTCATAGGAGGGTCGCGGAACAATTCTCGGTGGAAGCCCTGCCCGCAGTCGTGCCAGCCAATTGTGAATATCCTATGGATATGGATCGGTTCACACATTGATCTGGTACCCATTCGCAGCCGTTGAAGCCTCAAGTGCAGTACATCATAGCAGTCCTCATTTTCAAACTCTCTACAGATGGTGCGAATTACGGCCCCTATGCATGAATTAATGGTGTCCGCGATACTCTGTGCCACTACTTTTATTGTGTCATCATCGTAATTGTCCAGAATGTTGCGTATATTATCATTGACATCCTCGTACCACCGCCCTGGATCGCCGAAACTAGGTTCCTGCGCAAAAATGCATGGCATGTCATGTGCCATTTTCTCAGCAAACTCAGCTGGCGAGAGGAGAGGACGTGCCGCTACTCGTGCTTCATGGCTTCCAAATGGCGGCATGAGTGTGGAAAAAGAATATGTACTCGTACTTCCGCAGTACATGTCGGAATGTAGCTGCTTATATACTCTGTGAAATGGGAGTTGATTTCGTTTGCAATGAGCTTTGTGTACCCAATAGCATTGCCAAAAAGCCGGGATTTCGCCATGTCAATATACGGAGATAAATGGCTTGAGTTTCGCAAAGTGCGTGCTTCGAACGTGTTTGC
>Ga0209284_10002269_pt1 | contig 26707 bp, 20 predicted proteins | sample FRY03_FD_187211 | JGI IMG/M metagenome (GOLD analysis project Ga0209284, IMG submission 187211) | Freshwater microbial communities from Lake Fryxell liftoff mats and glacier meltwater in Antarctica - FRY-03 (SPAdes) (version 2) | ecosystem: Environmental > Aquatic > Freshwater > Ice > Glacier...
AGGGGTTATTGCTCGGGGGATATTTCTCTCTCCAACGTTGTCGCATCAAACTTTCAAATCAACGGCAGAAACAGCACCTAGTAAAACAGATATTAAAGTTCGATGGATGAGTGGAAATTTGTTCGTCGATATTTATCCACGAGAATTTGCTTTAGACAGTGTTGGCCATAGCTTCAGACCATTTCTAAGAGTAGGAGGAGGGGCTTCTGCTTTACTGCCTCGTGTGAGATTAAATGATTCTCTTTCCACGGTTGATGATGAAGTTTATAATCCAGTTGTATGGTCTTACCAATTTGTAGTTGGTTTAGGAGCTCGATTTGCAATAAATAAATTTATTGACGTTACTCCAATGATTTCAGCAGGTTATTACCCTAATATTAATTTGGAAGACTTTAGGTATGCATTGCATGGAACAGCTTCGCCTAATTTGTCAGATATCCAAAAACTTACAAATCTTCAATTTCTTGTCGCCATTTCAATAAGACTCGGATTGCCCAAGGAGGAAAAAGAATAGAGCATCGGGGCACCATTCTTGTCTATTAATTTTAAATCAACAGTCAAACACTAATTAAATTATGAAACGCATCATTCTGTCAGCAATAGCTATTGTACTCGGTTTCGGAATCTCAGCCGCACAAACGCCAAGTAATTCAAAACAACCTTCAGTAAAAGCTGAGAAAAAAGAAGTTCAAGCAGATCCTGCACCAAAGCAAACGCAACCTGTAAAAGCTGTAGTGCCAACTTCAACTTCTAAAACAAAAGCTGAAGATCCAAATATTAGTACCAATCCGGCTCCTGTTCCTGCTTCCAAAGCTCAATCACCAAAGTCCGCAACTATTTCACCGGCAGGGCCTGAAACAAGGACAAAAAAAGACGGAACTCCAGACAAAAGCAACAAGGAAAATAAAAACTTAAAAAAGGATGGAGCTCCTGATAAACCTTACAAAAAAAACAAATCAGTAAGTCCTAAATCAGACGGTACAAAGAAAAAATAATTAGTATTAAAGTTCTTCAAAGCGCAGTTTACTTCAATGTGAGCTGCGCTTTTTTCTTGTACAACTTTCCGTTTTTATTGGATGTCGACCAAATTAAATCCCATTGTTCAAGAAGCAATTTGGATGAAGAAATACCACATGAGTCTAATGTTGGAATTGCGCCCCATGAATATATATAATCAATTGTTTTTGGGTAATTATTTGGGTTCAAGCAAGGTGTATTCGTGTTTCCGGTGAATCCCTCAAAGTTCATAGGGTCTAAACTGCTATTCCATTGCACTAAAAAATGGTTTGTTGATGCTTCATAATTATCCAAAATTATAATTTGCTTTCTGCTTCCGAGTAAACAAGGAAAATTAGAATACAACCAATTTTTCTCCCAAATAACGGGCATTACCACTGAGTTCTCAGGGATTTCGGCAACTACTTCAATATATTCACCTGCTTTTTTGCCTAATTCGGTCCATTCTAGATGTTGCTGTTTTAAATGAAGCAGACTAATGATAACGAACGAAGCAGCCAATGGAATCATCCAACCTTTCCTTAATCGAATGCATGCCAACGCTGGAATAATAAATATGATGGTTAATAATTGTATTCTAACAAGAATAAAACCTCCACCAATTGCGTGATCAGGTAAAATAAAGTAGGCTAATAATAAAGCACATGCGCAAAAAGTTAAAATTCGTTGCCAAAATTGAATTACTTTATCTGGCTTTGATGGTTTGAATACAGCCCAAATACAATAAATAAATAATAGCGTAAATAAAATCCCTAAGGGCCAAATTAATAATTGTTCTGAATTTGAAAAGCTTACGATAGATGACATTCGTATCCAATTATATGCGCGTGAGAAGGCATCCGGTGAAAGTTCATTTTGAAATTCTCCTCCATCAACATTCATCATAAAAGCTGGAATTGCAATGAGTATGAATGGAATAATGGCAGCAATTCTAAAGCTTTTAAATTTGGCTCGTGTTGGATGAAATAATAAGAATGCCAATTGAATGAAAGGGATGATTAAAAACGCAATTAAATGACAAGAATATGCGAATACTAGAATTAATGCATTGACTGCTAATTCACGGTAAATGTGATAGTTGCCATTTTGAATTCTCACCAATTGATGCATTGCCAATAGAATTGGAATAAAACCCCAAAGGAAATTCTGAAATCCCATAATAAATGGGAAACTGAATACAAATGGGAACATTAAAAATGGACGATAATAGGCGCCTTGATTTAATTTCAGTATGAATGAACGAGATAGTAGAAGGAATGCAAAAATCCACAGAGAATGCATTAATTTATCAAAAACGCCAGTATTTATTATTCCGTTAAATAATGCTTGAATAATATGCACAAAAACATTTGGTGGCGGGATCGTTCGTAAAAAAAAGAATTCAGAAGCTCTACCTTGATCTAAAAGAATTTGCCGAATTAATGAACCACTATAAGTATGCGCAGGCCCATCTAATGTGATAAATACGTTCGACATCCAAATAGGCAAAATATGCAATAATATCAGATTGATATAAACGCCTAAAAGGATGCTTTTACGTAATTCTTTTAATCTACTCACAGCACTTTATAAATCGCTTCTTGAATCTCGACGCGAGTTGACAAGGTATTTATTTTTTTATTCTCCGCATCAGGATAAACACGGTTCGATAAGAACACGTAAATTAACTCATTATCAGGATCTACCCAAGCAATTGTTCCAGTGAATCCGGTGTGGCCGAAGCTTAGCGCTGACACACATTTACACGTAGGACCAGTTTTAGAATAATTCATTTCGGGCTTATCGAATCCCAAACCACGCCGGTTATCGTTTTCACAAAATTGACACTTAATAAATTCATTAATGGTAGCCGCTGATAAATATCGCTGTCCACCATAAACACCTTTATTTAAAATCATCTGCATAATGGTCGCTAAATCTCCTGCATTTGAAAACAATCCAGCATGGCCACCAACTCCGCCCATCATTGCAGCACCTTGGTCATGAACATAACCGTGAATTAATTGCTTCCGAAATAGTTTATCATTTTCGGTCGGCACAATTTCTGATTTATCAAATTTCGCTAACGGATTGTAGGTTGTTCGAGGCAATCCCATTGGCTTATAAAACACTGAATCGACATATTTATCTAAGGTTGTTCTACTATGTTTCTCGATAATATATTTGAAAAAATAATACCCTAAATCGCTGTATTTATAATTCTTTTGTTTATTCACTTCGCAAGCTGCTATTACTGCCAACATTGTGTCTGGATAATCTTTACTTAAATACATATTTTCTGCAACCATTAATGGAAAGCTATCAGAAGGAGTACTTCGGTAAAATCTATTTCGCGCAGCTACATCTTTTATTGTTGCGGTATAAAATGGAATCCAGGCTGGCAATCCAGCTTGATGCGCCAAAATATCTCTAAGTCGCATTCCGCCTTTATTTGTTTTTTCAAGAATTGGAATGTAATCTCCAACCGTTTTGTCAATGTTGATAAACTTTTCATCTGTTAATCTCATGATTGAGATTGTCGATGAAGCAACCTTTGTGATACTAGCCAAGTCGTACAAATCAGTTGTTAACACCGGTTCTGAAGCGCTAGAGTAGGTGTGATGTCCAAAAGCTTTATTGTAAAAAACTTTTCCGTGCTGAGCAATCAAAACCTGGCAACCGGGAGTCGCTTTCATGTAAATGGCCATTTTTGCTAAGGAATCTACCGCGTTGAATTGAGCTTCTGTAAATCCTAATTCGGCTGGAATGGTATATTTCATTCGGATAACTTCGGATAAACTCAAACCTGTACCATAAGTGTAACGTTCATCAACATGAATAGGTAATTTTCCGTTTGCCATGATTGCACCGAAAATTAATTGTGCGGATAAATCCTGACTAATGGAATTATCTTCATATGAAATGATTAATCCGTGAGGTGTTGCAGCATCAGACATTTTTTCCAAACTGTAGGGATTTGCCATTAAATTGACAATCACGTGGCTTTGAAGGTTTAATGCAGTAAGGAAATTACTTACTGCAGCATTCATTCCCGCACTCTTCGACATCGTGTTTTTGGGATTATGAATGCTAACAATGACTGTGTTATAATCTTTTAACTTTTGGAGTAATATGCTTTTTTGGTTAATTATCTCATCCTTATCAACCGTGAAACCAGCAACTTTTGCATATTTATTTAAAGTCCTGAAAAATACATTATTGCTTTTCCCATCCACCGCGAGGTGAGCTATTTTTAATGTATCTAATCCTTTTAAAGGCAATATTTGATTGTTCTCGAGTATTGTTAGTGATGCTTCTGTTAATTGACGACGAATTAATTCTGACGTTTCGCTATTTAATTCCTTATGTAAATTAATCGTTTTAACCAATTTTTTCTCAGACAATCCGCACCAGTATTTGGCTTCAAGAATTCTACGGCAATGCACATCTACTTCTTGTTGCGTAATTTCTCCTTTAGTTATTGCCAATTTCATATTCCTAATCGCTGAAGCTATGTCGGAGGCGAATAACAAAACGTCGTTTCCAGCCTTTAATGCACGAATATTAATTTGATCGGCAGTTAATGAAGCACTTATTCCTTTCATGTTTAAGGCATCTGTAAAAACAAGTCCTTTAAAACCAAATTCTTGACGTAATAAAGTATCAACCACATACGGTGAAAGTGTTGTTGGACGGCCACTCGTAGCATCTAAAGCAGGAACAAATAAATGCGCAACCATCATACTTCCCAAGCCATTTTTAATTAATTCCCTGAACGGATAAAGTTCAAGAGAATCGAGTCTAGCACGCGTGTGGTTAATGACTGGGAGTGTTTTATGAGAATCAGAATCTGTATCTCCGTGACCAGGAAAATGTTTCGCATTTGCAAGTACTCCCATACTTTGCATTCCCGCCATATATGCGATTCCTTTAGCTGCTACATTATATTTATTTGAACCAAATGAACGCATATTAATAACCGGATTAGATGCATTATTATTCACATCAACCACGGGAGCAAAATTTACATGAATCCCCATCCGCTTGCATTCGCGGGCAATTTGAATTCCCATCCGGAAAATTAAGGTGTCATTCTGAATTGCCCCTAAAGTCATCTGTTTAGGATAAGCCGGAGTCGAATCTAAACGCATCGAAAGTCCCCACTCACCATCAATAGAAATCATCAATGGAACGTTTGATAATTGCTGATAATAATTGTTGAGTTTTGCCTGACGAACTGGTCCTCCTTGCATAAATATTAATCCTCCAATTTGTTGATTGCGAATTAATGCAGCAATTTCATCCTGATGCGCTTTCGGCTTATTAGAATATGCAGCCACCATAAATAATTGACCAATACGTTGCTCGGGGGTTAGCGTATTCATAATAGAATCTACCCAAGCTTTTCCTGCCCCCAAAAACGGTGGATCTTGACGTGTTTCTGTTATTTGTTTGTTATCTAACGAAATTAAAAATGCAGGTATACATATAGCGATTGCCATAAGTGCTGGCAAAATCAGGGACGTTCTTTTCATAGTGTGTAAAATTAAGCCTCTGAAAGGGCTAATTTGTTGACTTATAACATAAGTATCAACATCTGAACGTTAACAGGTTGAGCTAAGTATCTTTGCATATGAAAGTGATGATATTTTCGTTGTTTTATATAGATTTTTGTTTAGAAGTTTAGTCCATGAAAAAGTTAATTTTCTTATTTACCATCCTAATATTTCATTCGAACGCAGCATTTTCGCAACAAGAGGCGAGCATTCGTTATGGAAATGAAATGTTTAAGCCCTCGGCAGGAACTAGCTTTCGCGTAATTGGGAATTGGGATGATGGTGTAATTATGCAATCATCAACTCGCGACAAACTTTTTTCAGCAGGTAAAACATACATGAGTCGATTCGATGGATTTACGCTTTTACCGCAATACTCCAAAGTGATTGAATTAGAAACCAGCAAAGGGAATAAATCGCTTGAGTACCAAGTTTTTGAAAGATTAGGAAATCACCCAGTTTTATTTGCGACGTATTTTAATAAAGATCGAGATAAAATTGAATTGTATGGAAGACGCTACACAATTGAAGGAGAACCTACTGGCCGGGAGTCAAAAATTGCTGAATATCCAGCTTCAAGGAAAAGTGAAATGAATGCATTGCAGTTTGTACAATCGAATGATAGTACTAAAATGCTCGCGTTTTTTTCCAAACGGATTGATAAGTATTCCAACGAAAAAATCAATTTTCATTTATTTGATCAAGACTTAAATGTGGTTTGGAATCGTGATATCGAATTTCCTTACAAAGGAAGGAATTTCAACATTCACAGATCTATGGTTGATCCTTCGGGACGCGTTTATTTATTGGTAAGAATTCAGCTCGAAAAAGAAGAAATGATCAATAAATCTGATCCTCCATTTCGTTATAGTTTGGTTACATTTTCAGATGAATCAAGTTTAGTGGAAGATTATGAAATTAAGTTGGCAGATAATTTCATTACCGATATTGCCATGCACATTGAAAATAAAGGGAAAATAACGTGTTCAGGATTCTATTCAACCAGAGGAAATGGAAAAGCAGCAGGGATTTTTTATTTAAATGTTGATCGAGAAACTAAATCGGTTGAAAACAAGTCGCAAACTGAATTTGATCCTTCTTTTACGTTAAGTTTTTTAGAAAGCAGCAGAATTCGAGGAAAGGCTGAATTAAGTGATTTTAAATTAGATCATTTCTTGAAGTTTGAAGATGGCTCATTTGGACTTGTAGCAGAGCAATTTCTGATTGATGAAATATGTATTCGCGATTTTAGAACAGGCATGATTAATTGCACATATTATTATTACTACAACAATATTATTGTCGTAAAAATTGATGCAGAAGGCGGAATCGAGTGGACTGCGGATATTCCTAAATACCAAGAAAGTAGCAACGATGGAGGATTCTTCTCATCCTATGCATTTGGCTTCGACGGAAAAGCATTCCATTTTTTATTTAACGATAATCCCAAAAATTTAACCGAAACAGATAGTCAGAAAGCACATCGTATGACCAATATCCGCAAAGCCGTTCCTGTTTATGCCCGAATAGGCAAGGATGGGAGTTTTAAAAGAGAAGTAGCGACAAATGAAAAAAGGAATAAATTTTATTTCGTGCCTTTTTACTCAAGCCAAATAAGTGACCGGTCAATGTGGGTTATTGGTATTACCAGCAATAAATATAGAGCTGGGGTACTATCATTCAGGTAGTTTTGATTCTTCCAGTTTTTGATCTTTTTTACACACCCAAATAATTAGCTTTAGAATAGCATATGGAACGGATAAAATTCCAAGTGTGATAAGTGCGAGTTTCCAAAGAGCCATTTCTAAATAGATATTTAATTAAAATCTTCTCGCAAGGTAAAAATATATCCGCCAGAAGCTTCCGGTTCACATCCGATTAATTCCCAACGGGTAAAATCAGCTAAGCACCGAATTACTTGATATCTTGGCAAACGGCTAAACTTACTGACTTGGTTGAGACTCATCCGTTTTTTCTGATTAAACAAATCGAGAATCGTTTTTTCTTTTTCAGAAAAGGTTGAAGGCGGCGGTTCTTGATTTTTTCCCATCTGCCAAAGTCGCAAGTGAACGGGACTAGCTAATCGGTTGCTAGCTCCAATTCGAATCCAAGCGCGCCAGTTTCCAGGCTGCGATTCAGACACTATTGGTTTTGGGAAATGCTCTGCAATAATCACTTCAAGCACAGATTTACCATCGATATCCCAACGTTTGAGTATTGGTTTTAAAGCGGGTTTGCAATACATATCGGCAGCAGCTTCCAACACATAAAGCTCTTCCTCGAGCCGAATTCCTGCAATAACGCCATTGTCTTTCACGCCAACGAGAATGGTACCTCCATCGGCATTTGCAAAAGCTGATAATGTTTCAGAAATATCGCGGGCAGAATTGACTTCAAATTTGAACTCCAAAAACTGACTTTCCCCCCGTCCGATTAGAGCTTTTAAAGATTGCATGGGCAAATATATACCATTAGAATTGCTGAAATTATAGAGAAATGAATTTACAGAGGTTGATTCTTTCACATCACAAGAATTTAATCAACACTCTTGTTAATATTTTTCGCTGAGATTGATCAGTTCTTTCTCTAAAAAAGCGGCTCATGTGCTTAAATTTGCAGCATGTTGCTTCGCCTTTCAGTTCGTAATTATGCCCTCATCCAAGAGCTCGATATGGAGTTCAACAAAGGACTTACAATTATAACTGGAGAAACAGGAGCAGGAAAATCGATTGTCCTCGGGGCATTGCATCTATTGTTGGGAGACAGAGCTGATCCATCCGCTTTGCGGGATAAAGACCAAAAATGCATTCTCGAAGCAAAATTTAACATTGGCAATTACGGCCTAGATTCGTTTTTCGAGCAGAATGATTTGGATGGAGGAGAAATTTGCATTGTTCGTAGAGAGCTAACTCCTCAAGGGAAATCACGTGCTTTTGTTAATGACACCCCAGTTAACCTTACTCAACTTAGAGAATTGGGAAGTCAATTGGTAGACATTCACTCTCAGCATGATACACTTCAACTATCCGATTCAGGGTTTGTGCTTCAATTATTAGACGCTAGCGCTGGAAATAAAAAGCTGATGTCTCAATTTGTGGGTAAATTCTCTGCTTGGAAGCACTTAGGTAAAGACCTAGAAGTCATGTTAGCCGAAGAAGCTAAATTGATTCAAGAAGAAGATTTTCTTCGCTTTCAATTTAATGAGTTGGATGCCCTAAATTTGAAAAAAGGCGAAGAATCGCAATTAGAAGCTGACATAAAAATACTTCAACATGCAGGCGAAATTCGAGAACAATTTTCAACTGTAATTAATGCTTTAGACGATGATCAACATGGTGCTGTGAATGACTTGAGAAGGTCGATGTCAGCGCTACAAGCTGTGCTTTCATATTCTGACAAAGCGGCAGAATTGCTCGAAAGGATTCAGTCGATACACATCGAATTAAAAGATATTCTTCAAACTGCCGAAGATAATTTAGAAGAAATCGAGGCCGATCCTTCTCGTCTAATAGAAATGGAAGCAAGGCTCGATAAGTTGAATCACGTTCTACATAAGCATAGAGTTGCATCTGTTAACGAGCTTATAGAATTGCGAAATGCATTTGATGAGCGACTCCAAAAGACCGGAAATTTCTCGTCGCAGACCGATGCCTTGAAGTTAAGTGTTGAAAAGGCTTTTGTAGAAACGATGGAACTAGGTTCTCAGATTAGTGAGCGACGAAAGTCAATAGTTCCGAAACTTGAGAAAGACGCACATATTCTGCTAAGTCAATTGGGAATGCCAAAAGCCATTCTTCAGGTTGAGATTGAAGATAAAATTACAGCAGATATAACGGGTATTAATTCGGTTCGGTTGATGTTTTCTGCCAACGCAGGACACGCGCCTCAAGAGCTGAGCAAGGTAGCATCTGGTGGAGAATTTTCGCGTTTAATGTTATCGTTGAAAAAGATTATCGCTCGTTCGGTAGCAATGCCAACTATCGTATTTGATGAAATAGATACGGGTGTTTCAGGGGCAATTGCAGATAGAATGGGGGAGATGTTTGAATCGATGTCGGCTGATATGCAAGTGCTCGTAATTACACACCTTCCGCAGATTGCTGGAAAAGGTCATGATCATTTAAAAGTAGTGAAGGCAGAAGAAGGAAAAAGAGTGAGTTCGAAACTAATTCGATTGACAGAAAAGGAGCGTATTTCAGAAATAGCTTCTATGTTGAGTGGAAAAGAACTTACGGAAGCTGCGGTAAGTCACGCTAAAACACTTCTTGGGATGACATCCTTATAAATATGTATTTTTACCCACTAGAAAAGATAAAATTTAGACAAGCGCTATGACTCAACTATTGAAAGGAAAAAAGGGAATAATTTTCGGAGCCCTAGATGAACAAAGCATTGCATGGAAAGTAGCTCAACACGCGCACGCAGAAGGAGCCGTTTTTGTTTTAACGAATGCGCCAATCGCCATGCGAATGGGAGAAATAAATAAGCTCGCTGAACAATGTAATTCTTCAATTATTCCTGCAGATGCAACTTCTGATGAGGATTTGACGAAGCTTTTTACTGAGGCACAAACAATCTTAGGAGGAAAATTAGACTTCGTGCTTCACTCTATTGGAATGTCGCCAAATGTTAGAAAAGCAAAGCCTTATACAGATTTGAATTACGATTTTTTCCATAAAACGTTAGATGTTTCTGCAATGTCCTTGCATCGTGTTTTGCAATCTGCTTATAAGTTAGATGCATTAAACGATTGGGCTTCAGTAGTTGCTCTAACATATATTGCAGCTCAGCGTACTTTTCCAGATTATAGCGATATGGCTGAAGCGAAAGCCATGCTTGAATCAATCGCTCGTAGTTTTGGTTTCCATTACGGAAAAGCGAAAAAAGTTCGAGTAAATACGATTTCACAATCTCCAACATGGACAACTGCAGGAAGCGGTGTGCCAGGATTTAAGGAGTTTTTCAATTATGCCGATACCATGGCGCCACTTGGAAATGCATCTGCAGATGATTGTGCGAAATACGTTTTGTCACTTTTTTCCGATTATACACGTATGGTTACCATGCAAAATCTTTTCCATGATGGAGGTTTCTCAATGATGGGAATCAATGCATCACTGGTTGCCCCGAAAGCTGAATGATTATAAAACAACATATAAAGTTAAAGTTGTTGATGCTGCTTTTTTCAGTGTTAACAATGTGGCAAGTTGCGAATGCGCAAAGTGAAGATCCGCCTATCGAACAAAGACGGCTTCCATTGACATTTAGATTTGACGGAGGCCTTGGTAATATAACTAAGCCATTAGCCATGAAAAATAACTTTTATTCGGTTGGTGATGTCAATGCAGGTTTTCATCTTGGATTTGCCAAAGGCTGGAATGTGGGATTGAATATGCGCTATACCGGTTTTCAAATCCGTCAAGGTGCTTCTAATGTAGTTGATACTATCACAAATGCAGGCTTGGTTTTTCAAGTTAGAACCATTCACAATTCATGGACTCCCGGATTGTCTATTAGTTATGACAAATGGGTCGGAAAATACACTTGCTTTAATTTCAACCTAACTAGTGGATATTCATTTGTGAATTACACTAAAATTCGAAGCGCATTTAAAGGAGATCCGAAGCTCGGTAATTATCAAACTCTGATGATTGAGCCAGCAATAAATCTTGTTTACTTCTTCGAGGAACATGTTGCTGTAACATTCAAAGTTTCCTACACGCGAACCTTCGGAGACTTTAAACCCGATCTTGTAGGTTTAAATAATGGAGTGATTCAATATGTAACACCAGATTTACAAGGAAATATTCGTTTTATTTCGTTTGGTTTAGGTTTCGTTTACTCATTTAAACGGATTAGTTAGAGTCTTTCTATAGCGTTCTCCTGATGTTGTTGCACTAGTCCGGAAAATGCCATTTACAAAAGTAAACTGCGCTTTTTCGCCCTTCGTGCGCCTAATCATAAGCCTCTATAGTTGAAACTCCTAACTCTCTGAACAGACACTAGTTATCGTCTCCTGATGTTGTTGCACTAGTCCGAAAAATGCTCATTTACAAAAGTAAACTGCGCTTTTTCGCCCTTCGTGCGCCTAATCATAAGCCTCTATAGTTCAAACTCCTAACTCTCTGAACAGAACCTAGTTAGCGTCTCCTGATGTCGTTGCACTAGTCCGAAAAATGTTCATTTATAAAAGTAAACTGCGCTTTTTCGCCCTTCGTGCGCCTAATCGGAAGCCTTTATAATTCAAACTCCTGACTCTGTGGACAGACACTGATTAGGCTTACTTCAAAAAACCCGTACAATCTTGCTACAAGGATTTTTGAAGATACTCAATTAAATTCATGCATTAAAAATGAATAATTCAACAAGAGAGATCAAGTTTAAAAGGTATTAAGCGCTTTTGAGTGAACCCAATTAAGACCTCTTCAATTTTCTTGAGTAGGAGAGTTTTTGTCAAATTTCACCACTAAGATAGAAGCATAAAAAAAGTCCCGCTAGAATTTCCAGCGGGACTTTTTTTATGGTTAATACCTTATTCAGTATCTGCTTGGTCTTCAGACTTCTTCTTTTTCTTAGCTTTAGAAATCTTCACTTCAATTTCTTTAGTTTCATCATTGAAAGTCAAATTGATAGAATCACCTTCTGATAAGTTTGCATTAATGATATGTTCAGCAAGAGGATCTTCGACATACTTCTGAATTGCTCTTTTAAGTGGACGAGCACCAAACTGGGCATCATATCCTTTTTCAACAATAAAATCGCGCGCTGATTCTTCCAATTTAATCTTGTAACCCATATTCTCAATACGCTTATACAAGTATGAAAGCTCGATATCGATAATCAAGTTGATGTTTTCTTTGCTTAAAGAGTTAAACATGATTACATCATCAATACGATTTAAGAATTCGGGAGCGAATGCTTTTTTCAATGCTGACTCAACAACACTGCGATCGTGATCTGAAGTTGAAGATACTTTTGCTCCAGTTGCAAATCCAACACCCTGACCAAAATCTTTCAATTGACGAGAACCGATGTTTGACGTCATGATAATGATTGTATTCTTGAAATCGATTTTACGACCAAGACTATCAGTTAATTGACCATCATCTAAAACTTGTAACAAAAGGTTAAATACATCAGGGTGAGCTTTTTCAATTTCATCTAAAAGCACAACAGAATATGGCTTACGACGAACTTTTTCAGTCAACTGACCACCTTCTTCATAACCAACATATCCTGGAGGTGCTCCAATCAAACGTGATACAGCGAATTTCTCCATGTACTCACTCATGTCTATACGGATTAGCGCTTCATCACTATCAAATAAGTATTTTGAAAGCACTTTTGCCAATTGAGTTTTACCCACGCCGGTAGGACCGAGTAAGATGAATGAACCAATTGGTCGGTTAGGATCTTTCAATCCAGCACGATTTCGTTGAATTGCTTTAACAACCTTCTTAATAGCTTCAGCCTGACCAATTACTTTGCCTTCTATCTCGTCGAACATTTTAACAAGACGAGAGCTTTCGTTTTGGGCGATTCGTTGAGTAGGCACACCGGTCATCATAGCAACAACTTCAGCTACGTTATCTTCTGTAACCGTTTGTCTATTATTACGTGTGTCTTCTTCCCAAACTTTCTTAGCAGCATCAAGCTGTTCGATTAAGTTTTTCTCCTTATCACGAAGTCGTGCAGCCTCCTCATATTTCTGGCTTTTTACAACTTGTATCTTTTCAGACTTTACTTCTTCAATCTTACCTTCAATATCTAAAATTATTTGAGGAACATGAATATTAGTAATGTGAACTCGAGAGCCAGCTTCATCTAGAGCATCAATCGCTTTATCAGGTAAATGTCGATCACTCACGTAGCGTTGAGTTAGCGTAACGCAAGCCTTTAGAGCTTCTGGTGTGTAGGTTACATTATGGTGATCTTCGTATTTTCCTTTGATATTATTCAATATTTGAAAAGTCTCCTCTTCAGAAGTAGGATCTACGATTACCTTTTGGAAGCGACGTTCAAGAGCCCCATCTTTTTCAATATACTGACGATACTCATCGAGCGTTGTAGCACCGATGCACTGTATTTCGCCACGGGCTAAGGCGGGTTTAAACATATTAGATGCATCTAGAGATCCGCTTGCACCTCCGGCTCCTACAATCGTATGGATTTCATCAATGAAAAGAATTACATCGGGAGACTTTTCAAGCTCATTCAAAACCGCTTTCATACGCTCTTCAAACTGACCCCGGTATTTGGTTCCAGCGACAAGAGAAGCTAAATCAAGCGTTATGACTCGTTTGTCAAATAAAACACGTGATACTTTTTTCTGAACGATTCTAAGCGCTAAGCCTTCAGCAATGGCAGATTTACCTACTCCAGGCTCACCAATTAATATTGGATTATTCTTTTTACGTCGAGAAAGAATTTGTGAAACACGTTCAATTTCCTTTTCACGTCCAACAATAGGGTCTAATTTATCTTCTTCAGCAGCTTTTGTTAAATCTCTTCCGAAGTTATCTAACACTGGAGTCTTTGATTTGGTATCGGCAACTTTTTTAGCACCGCTACCACCAAATGACCCGCCATCTTCATCGTTGTCGTCATCCATTGGATTGCTCGACGCTTGAGCTCGAGGCTCTTCAGTAAGTAAATTTTTCAATTCGTCTCTTATAATAGAATAGTTCACGTTGAATTTTTCTAAGGTTTTGGTGACAATATTGTCTTCATCCTTGAGAATTGCTAACAGAAGATGCTCAGTACCAATAAGATTGGTCTTAAACAATCGAGCTTCAAGGTAGGTAACCTTAAGGGCGCGTTCTGCTTGCTTAACTAAAGGTATTTGATTAAGGTTTAGTGATTTACCTGAAGATACTTTAATAGAACCTTCAATTTGTTTTCTTAAGTCAGGTACGTTTACTCCTAAACTTTTAAGTAAACGTATAGCCATTCCTTCGCCTTCGCGAATAATGCCTAGAAGAAGGTGTTCAACGCCCATATAATCATGGCCTAATCTTAGTGCCTCTTCGCGACTGTAAGAGATTACATCTTTAACACGTGGTGAAAATCTCGCTTCCATGGTGATTAATTACTCGGTTTGTGATGAGTACTTTTCAAAGATACTTAAAAAGTAAGCATAGTGGTGAATACAAAAATATCGGACTGTGGCTAGAATCAATGCAACTTCATTGTTAATTACAAACAGAAATTTGTTAATACTAAACACATCAAAAACAAGCTATTTTGCCTATTTGGACTATATTCGCAGCTTGCTTGTGCAATTACTATTAACAACAATCATACTGATAGTGTTCAACTGATTTTATGGCAGACGGAGAAAAAATCATTCCAATAAATATTGAAGAAGAAATGAAAACAGCCTACATCGATTATTCGATGTCGGTCATTGTGTCACGTGCCTTACCTGATGTACGTGACGGTTTGAAACCAGTTCACCGCCGAGTTTTGTTCGGAATGCAAGACTTAGGTGTCGCTGCAAATCGTCCTCACAAGAAATCTGCAAGAATTGTAGGTGAGGTTTTAGGTAAGTATCACCCTCATGGTGACACTTCTGTTTACGATGCAATGGTGCGTATGGCGCAGCCTTGGAGTCTGCGATATCCATTAGTTGATGGTCAAGGAAACTTCGGTTCTGTCGATGGTGATAGTCCAGCTGCGATGCGTTATACAGAGGCTCGTTTGAAGCGTATTGCAGAGGAAATGCTCGCCGATATCGAGAAAAACACCGTTGATTTCCGTTTGAACTTCGATGATTCATTAGAGGAGCCAACCGTATTGCCCGCGAAAATACCAAACCTTTTGGTGAATGGAGCTTCAGGTATTGCCGTTGGTATGGCTACCAATATGCCTCCTCATCATTTAGGGGAAGTAATTGATGGAACTGTTGCCTACATCGATAACAATGAGATTACAATTGCTGAGTTAATGCAATTTGTAAAAGCTCCAGATTTTCCAACTGGTGGAATTATTTATGGCTACGAAGGAGTTAAAGAAGCTTTCGAGACGGGTAGAGGCAGAATTGTCATGCGCGCCAAGGCGGAAATTGAAAATACAGATTCTGGAAGAGAGCGAATCATCGTTACTGAAATTCCTTATCAGGTTAATAAAGCAGAGATGATTCGCAAGACTGCGGATTTGATCAACGATAAGAAAATTGAAGGAATCAGTGATATTCGCGACGAAAGTGACCGTGATGGAATGCGTATCGTTTACGAAATTAAGCGTGATGCAATTACCAATGTAGTCCTAAACAATTTATACAAGTACACTCAGCTACAATCCTCATTCTCAGTAAACAACATTGCCCTTGTAAAAGGACGTCCTGAGATGTTGAACTTAAAAGACATGATTCGCCATTTTGTGAATCACCGTCATGAAATCATTGTTCGTCGTACACAGTTCGATTTAGATCAAGCGGAGAAAAGAGCCCACATTCTTGAAGGTTTCTTGATTGCACTTGATAATCTTGATGCTATCATTACCTTAATTCGTGCTTCCAGAACACCGGAAGATGCACGTGAAGGATTGATCGAATCATTCGAACTGTCAGAAATTCAAGCTAGAGCAATTCTGAACTTAACACTTCAACGTTTAACAGGACTTGAGCGCGATAAAATCCGTGATGAGTATGCTGAATTGATGAAGTCTATTGAGTATTTACGCTCAATTTTGGCTGATGAATCTCTAAGAATGTCAATCATTAAAGGTGAATTGATCGAGATTAAGGAGAAATATGGAGATGAGCGTCGTACACGTATTGTATATGCGGCCGACGGAGAGCGCATTGAAGACTTTATTGCAGATGAGCCTTGTGTAATTACGGTATCTCACATGGGTTACATCAAGCGCACGAACCTAAACGAATACCGCACACAACGTCGCGGTGGAAAAGGTTCATTAGGAACGAATACACGAGATGAAGATTTCTTAGAACACTTATTTACCGCAACTACGCACAATTACTTGTTGTTCTTCACCAAGCTTGGTCGTTGTTTCTGGATGCGTGCATTTGAGGTTCCTGAAGGAGGTAAAACTTCGAAGGGTAGAGCGATTCAGAACCTTGTGAATATTCCTGCAGACGACAAAGTGGTTGCTTATGTGAATGTTACAAGCTTGAGCGATGAAGAGTACATCAACAATCACTTCATTATTATGTGTACTAATCGTGGTACCATCAAGAAGACTTCATTAGAAGCATATAGTCGCCCACGTGTCAACGGAATCATTGCAATTACCGTTAGAGAAGGAGAGGAGCTACTTGCAGCAACCATGACAAGTGGTACAGCCGAAATTGTGATGGCACTCAAGAGTGGCAGAGCTATTCGTTTCCCTGAAGAAAAAGTTCGTCCAATGGGAAGAAATGCTTCCGGAGTTCGCGGAGTTACGTTGGGTAGCGACGATGATGAAGTTGTTGGATTGGTTTGCGCAGAGGATACCAATACACAATTATTAGTCGTTTCTGAAAAAGGATATGGTAAGCGTTCTGATATAAACGATTATCGAATTACAAACCGCGGAGGTAAAGGTGTTAAGACGATTAATATAACGGAAAAAACAGGTTCGTTGATCGCTTTGATAGCTGTTCGTGACGAGGATGATTTGATGATTATCACCAGAGGTGGAGTTACTATTAGAATTCCTGTAGATGGATTACGCGTTATGGGTAGAAATACTCAAGGAGTTCGCTTGATTACTTTGAAGAGTAATCAAAGTATTGCAGCGGTTACTAATGTTGAGCGTGATGAAGAAGAGGAAACTGACATAGAAGGAATCATCGGAATTGAAGGTGTTGATAACACTGGAATAGATGGTTCTACCGACGCCGAATCGAATACAGAAGAAACTAATTCAGAAGAATAATTAATCAATCAAAACGCTATGAAGAGAATATTCCTGATCGCGATGATTGCCGGGTTTTCAACTCAGGTGGTCGCGCAGCAAAACAAGGTCGTTAGTGCAAATAACTATCTTAACATGTATTTGAAGGATAAGGGCATCGATCAATTAAAAAAGGCTCAAATGTATATTGATGAGGCTATTTTGAATGATAAAACCATGTTGAAGCCTAAAACTTGGTATTACCGCGGCAATGTATACTGGTCGATGAGTGAAAGTAAAGATTCGGTTTTTATAGAAGGTGGAGCAAACCACATGTTGACAGCCATTGAATCTTATAAGAAAGCATTAGAATTGGAGCCGGGTTATGAAAATGGTGAAGAGTCATACCAAAAAGCACTTATTGGATACAAAAATTTAGGAATCATGTCTTTTAACAAGAATGATTTCGAAGGAGCGTTGAACTATTTCGAAAGGGCATACGAAATGGGCTTACTCAAAGGTGTTACCGATACTTCATCCGTTGAAAATTCTTCAATTGCAGCCATCAGAGGCAAGAATTACGAGAAAGCTGATAAATATCTTCGCCAAATGATTGGTTATAAGATGGATAAAGACGGTGCTCGTTATCTTCAACTTGTTAGAATTCAAGCAGATAAAGGTGATACGGTAACTTCAATGAAGACTCTTGCTGAAGGACGTGAGGTTTTTCCTGCCTATCAGAAATTGTTAACTGAGGAGTTGAACTATTATCTCCAACGTGGGAAATCTGCAGAAGCTGAGAAATTGTTGGTTTTGGCAATTGAAAAAGATCCGACCAATCATTTATTTCATTATGCTGCTGGTACAATCTATGAAGATTTAGGCAATCATGAGAATGCTATTGCTGCTTATAAGAAATCGATAGAACTTAAGCCTGATTTTTGGGAAGCATATTTTAACATGGGAGCTTTGTATAATAATAAAGCAGGTATAATGTTGAGAGAAATGGAGGATCGTAAAGAAAAAAACACTACAATTATTGATGAAACTACAATTAGAGCTGATGCTGAACTTAAAAAGGCACTTCCATTGTTGGAAAAGGCTCTTGAATTAGCTCCGGCTGAAAGCCCAGATTTACCAGCATTGTATAAATCACTTAAATCAATTTATGCTAAATTGAGCATGATGGAGAAATATGATGAAGTAAATAAACTCCTGAAACCATAAACTGAATTTCGAGAGAGGCATGCAAATAATGTAGTGGAAGCTTTGGATTTTTAGAGTGACATTGAATTAAGGGAAGCAAGTTAGCTTCCCTTAATTTCTAAAAAGCTATTTAACATAATATTAATTATAAAACAAATGCGAATTCCTGAATCCCACTATAGATAAAGCTTTTGAGTTCCTGTTGATTAGTAAGCATGAATGAATTTGATTAAAAGATGAGCCAAAGGATTAGATAGAAATGAATGCAAAATGATTGTTAGGAAAGTAATTTCTGATATGAAGCGCTGTTCTGAACTTTCTATGATCTGCAATAAATCGAAAATGATTTGATCACCATTCAGATTCAATGATTGTTAGAATTGAAAATTTGAAGCAAAAAAAAATCCGGACGATTATATGCCCAGATTTTTCAATGAAGATTTTTTACGATTAAATTCCTGATTCTGGATCTTCTGGTTTTATTTTAGATTTCTTATGCCGAAAGAAATTAGGATTTTGATGTGATCCAGATCCTAAAGGTTTATCATGTCCTTCTGGAAACTTTCTTAATTTATCAACCCAGTTTGATCTTGGAGAATCATCATCATCATCTTCTTCATCACTTTCACCTGGTAATTCGAGTGCTTTTACAGACTGAACAGCTTTTCCAGCAATTCCTTTGATATTTCCGTACATATCAATGGTGTTGGTGATAACCTTGTCAATTTGCTTTTCACGTTCCTTCCAAATGCGCTGCATTGCTCGTTTTTCGCTTTCAAGGGCTTCTTTCATAGAACTGAATCCTTCCACAATGGCTTCGACTTGCATCCGAAATATGTTATTTGTTAGATAATCATATAACAAATGCATCTTTTCACCACGGTTTTCTTGGCTTTGAGAAACGCTGTCAAGTTCAATGATAGATTGGCGTAAAACACCGCATAAACCTTTGAATTCCTCATAATTACAAATCCAAATACCATCTTTTAAACCCATTCGTCCCATTCCTGAAGGCATAACTTCGGTAACCAAAACGCCTACAGATGAGCCTCGTTCGCGAATATCTGCTTTGAATTTCTCAATCCATGAAGGCTGAAAGTCCTTGGTGCGCTTACTTTCATAATAAATACTTCCACAATTCTGACGAGATCGGGTGTTTACAATTTGAATACAATCGCCGCCCCGGATCCCTTTTTTAATTTCATCAATCGTATCCAATGGAAATTGTGCCGATAACCATTCCTCAATGGCTAATTCTAAAACTTCGCCTTGTAATTGCATCGAGCCTTGCTCCTGCTTTCGCTTCATTTCTTCTGTCAGTCGTTTCTGATCTTCCAACTGTTTCTGCATTTCTTTGAAGCGCAGCTCATTTTTATCTTCTTCCGACTTACGAATTTTATCTTTCTCAAGCAATAACAGTTCATTCAGCTTTTTCTGAGCTTCGGCTTCAACAGCTTCCTTTAACTCAGATTTCTCGCGCTTGAGCTTTTCTATTTCAGCCTTGCTCCTATTCAATTCTTTGACTTGCTCCGACTTTTCATTCAACTCTTGTTGCAGTGCTTTAAACTGATCGGCCTGTTCTTCTATAAGTTTCGACTTGATTTTCAACTCAGCTTCTTTGGTTGCTTCTTTCAAAGATTTCTCTAATCGTTCTTTGAACAACTCATTTTCTTGCTTCTTGGCTTGTTCGAATGCCTCCTTGGCCTTATTTAAGGATTCAAACTCAGCATCGTACTTTTTCTTTTCAGTATTTAATTGTTGCTGGTATTTCTGTTTTATTTCTTCTTCAAGTTGATGAGACAGAATATCTTGAACATCGATGTTGGTTCCACAATTGGGACATTTGATTTGATTTTCGTTGTGATTTATTGCCATAAGTTGATTATTCTATTTGTTATTTGAATCAACACTATATTATATGTAGTGCTTATTGATGAATTAAGAGGAATGATTCACTCCTAAATGCTGCGTTTTTCAATAATATCTTTCAATTTTAAGTCTTTTAGCCATCTCTTCATTCCAAATTTCAGTATTTCTTCAAGAAAACAGCAGCGTAGTGTTGAAGCTTTCGTTTATTGCCATCAGCAAATTATTACTAAATCCCTGACTTTGAGATTCTAATGCAAAAAAAAGAGCAACTAAGAGCGGTATTGTGACTATTATTTCCATGATTCTAAAGGTATTCAAGCACCATTCTAATTCAATACAAGGAAGAAAAAATATACTTAATTATCACCTAATCAAATAGATAAGTACGCTAACAGAGATTAATCGTTTGTGATTGAATTGAAAAGACTTAGGTTTGCAGCCCCAATGGGATTTAGTAATTTCAATGCCAAACGAAATATTAAAACGAGCATTTAAATGAGTTGGTTTAGTAGAAAGAATAAGAACATTACCACCACTACCACTGAAAAGAAGGAGACTCCAGAAGGATTGTGGTATAAATGTCCCTCATGCAAGAAAATATTTTCTTCCAGCGACCACGCAGCTACCCTTTGGGTTTGTTCTAATTGCGGATATCATGAGCGTTTAAACTCACGAGAGTATTTTTCGGTTTTATTTGACGAGGGTAAACATGAAGAGCTTTTGAAAGGAATTCGCTCAGGTGATCCTTTGAAATTCGTTGATACTAAGAAGTATACTGATCGACTTATTGCAAGCATTGAAAAAACAGGCTACACAGATGCTATTTCTGTTGGTGTTGGTCATGTTGATGGTGTAAAAATGGTCATTGCGTGTATGAACTTTGAGTTCATTGGAGGTTCAATGGGTTCTGTGGTTGGCGAAAAAATTTCACGTTCTATTGATTACTGCATTAAAAACAAGCTTCCGTTTATGATTATCAGCAAATCTGGCGGTGCTCGAATGATGGAAGCTGCTTATTCGTTGATGCAAATGGCAAAAACAGCAGCAAAATTGACCTTGTTGGCTGATGCTGGTTTACCTTATATTTCCTTGTTGACTGATCCAACGACTGGTGGTGTTACAGCTTCTTATGCCATGTTGGGCGATTTAAATATTTCAGAACCAGGAGCTTTGATTGGTTTTGCAGGTCCACGAGTTGTGAAAGAAACAATTGGAAAGGATTTACCAGAAGGATTTCAAACAGCAGAATTTGTGCTTGAACATGGTTTCTTGGATTTGATCATCGAGCGTCGCGATTTAAAACAACGTTTAGGTGATATTTTGAGATTATTGATGAAGCAAGATTGCACTCCAGTAGTCAAAAACGCTTTAGATTAGTCTTAAAACTAGGTCTTTTCAATTTCATTTGATTACGCAAATGCAAGCACACTAATACTTCAATTTGAGGTAATTGCACCTAAGTTTCTTGTTTCGGACAATTAATTTGAGTGAACAATTTAAACAATTGGTTCAATCGGGAATTTAATTCACCTAAACATTAAAGTTAGTAAGGAATGAACTTAAGTCTACTTTACGAGAACCTTACCAACCCTGCCCTACTCTTTTTCGTTTTAGGCATTATTGCAGTTTATTTAAAAAGCGATTTAGAGATACCACCCAATTCGTCCAAATTTATTTCCTTGTACCTGCTTTTTTCTATTGGATTTAAAGGAGGACAAGAGTTATCCCATGAAGCATTTTCAAGTGAAATAGCTTGGTCAATGCTATTTGGTATCAGCATTTCTGCGCTCATTCCCATTTATACCTTCTTCATTTTAAAAACAAGACTAAATGTATATGATGCAGGTGCAATTGCTGCCGCATATGGCTCTGTGAGTGCAGTTACATTTGTTACGGCCGTTTCATATTTAGAATCTCAACAGCTTAGTCTTCATGGTCACATGGTGGCGATCATGGCCTTGATGGAATCTCCAGCAATCATTATTGGTTTAGTTCTGATTTCGATGTTTTCGCCGGAAGAATCTGGGTCCATAAGTAAACGAACTGTAGTAAGGCACTCCTTAACCAATGGAAGTGTTTTATTAATTTTAGGAAGTTTGGTCATAGGTTATTTAGCAAATGATAAGCAAGCTGAAGGAATCAAGCCATTTACGAACGACCTATTTAAAGGCTTTTTAGCAATATTCCTTCTTGATATGGGAATTACAAGCGGTAAAAAGCTGAAGGCATTTTTCTCCTTTGGATGGTTTCCTTTCATTTTTGCCATGCTAATTCCATTGGTTAATGGGACTATTTTCGCCTTGTTAAGTTCTCTGGTAACTGATGATATTACCAATAGATTCATTTTTGCTGTCCTTGCAGCTAGTGCTTCCTATATTGCAGTTCCAGCGGCTATGAAAATTACGGTTCCTAAAGCCAATCCAGGTTTGTATTTGCCAATGGCTTTGGCGGTAACTTTTCCAGTCAACATTACGATTGGAATGCCTCTCTATTACTATATTGTTCAGAACTTTTGATACGTCCACCTCTTAGAGGTCTCACTTACTGTTTTTGCATATTTACAGCTGAATGAATAAGATTCATTAGATATATAGGTTGATTAAGCTCGAAAAATTTGTTAATGCATCAGAAAGTATTGCTGTATCCTGTATTTTGAAAATCATCCAATGAAAGCTATTATTCAATCAAGTTACGGGGGACCTGAGGTTTATTCCTTGATTGTATGTTAATTGTATCATTAATTGAAGAGAGTAAGAATTACTGAATAATTCTTCAGCTGTTAGGTCGAATACTTTGTTCAACGTTGCAGCTTCGGCTTCGTTAAAGCTCAATCGGCATTTTCCCCTCCAATTCATCTGGGCCAGAATGACCTTTTTGGATAATTTTAAAAGCATTTCCGCAAAGAGTATTTTAAAGCAGTGGTCACCGATCGGTTCCAAATCAAACGCCCATAGGTAGTTGTTTAAATGAATCATGCCAGCAATGTCTTGGAATATAATTGAAGGTTTTGACATAGTTGATTAATTCTTGTGGGGTAGCGACTACGGTGAAATTTGCAATACATTGCAGTTAAGAAACATTTGCAACAAGAGAGTTAGTTGCAATTGTAAATGACGACCAGACAACAACAAATGGACGAGTAAAACAAGAAAGTAAATCATTATTACTGGTGGGAATTCAAAAACAGTTTTTAAAACAGCAAAAAGTTAAATTCACTTAAAGGTGAAACAAAATTTTCATAATTCAGTTATAAGTGAATATATTTGCACTAGAAAAATTTGATGACCAAGGCAGTCGTTGTACTTTTTACACTGTAAGGTGGGAAGAGTCCGAGTGGAGTGAAACCGATAAATTTTTTGATAAATATGAAAGCAATGCAGGCTTTGGACGTCATATTCAGGAATTGGCTGTTTTTCTTACCAAGAAAGTCGGTAATGATATGGGAGCCTTGAAAGATTTCTTTCGATTTGAAAACACAGCCCAAGCACTTCCACCATCAGGCAAACACAAAGTGGGCGAAATCACAATCAACTATGGCAATTTTCCACTGAGAATATACTGTTTACGCATTTCAGACAGTTTGGTGGTATTGTTTAATGGAGGCGAAAAAACAGCTGAAAATGCTCAGGGAGGAAAAACCAGTATGGCTTTTCACGAAGCCAATCAATTTGCAAAAAGAATATTAGAAGCATTACACCAAAAAGAAATTTACATCACGAACAACCAAAAAGAGTTCAGAAACTTTAACGGTAGCGAAGAAATTTGTTTATAAAGAAATATCAAAATGAGAAGCAAAGTGTTACAAAGAATATTGGATAAAACGCCAAAAGACGTTGAAATATTCGTAGATAAATATGCTGATTTGGTTTTGAGAATCAATCAAATTTTGCGTGAAAAAGGATACACCCAAAAATCACTTGCCGAAAAACTAGAAAAAAGACCTTCCGAAATTCACAAGTGGCTGAATGGTGACCATAATTTCACTATGCGTTCTATCGCAAAGTTAGAAGCCGAGTTGGGTGAAATATTATTGGAGGTTCCTGTAAGAAAACCTATAACGGAGTTTAATTCACATTACGAAAAAACCACTTATACATTTACGGTATATAAAAACTTAACACCCAGAAAAGAAAAGTTGGAAGGTTGGAAATATGCCATAACACATACAGAATTAAGCAATGTCGGATAATCAACTTTTTACCCCAGAGAAACTTTCCTTTATTGAATTTAAATTCATTAAAGGACAAGTGGACACGCCCGAAGATTTTATCATTGATAAAGTGGATGGGCATCAAGTGGAAAATACGCTCCAATTAGCATTTAATTTAGAGGAAAAATTAGTTAAAGCTGATTTTACGGTTGAAATTAAAACTGAAAGCAAAGGCGAAAACTCCAAAGAATCGACAGGAAGTTTTCATTTGGTTTTTATATACCATGTTGAAAATTTGGAAGACTTGGCTAAGCCCAACAAAAATAATTTACTCGATTTGCATCCCGCTTTAAGTAATGCACTTTCATCAATAACTTACTCTACATCAAGAGGAATTCTTTTAACCAGATTGCAGGGAACAGCATTACAAAATTTTGTATTGCCAATTATCAATCCAAACAAACTGCTTCACAACAAGCAAAAATGAATAAATTAGGAATGCTCACAAAACAAATGGACGAAACAAAGCGTGATTGATTTCTTATAGTCAGTGTTTTAGAATGAAAAAACACCAGCTGCCAACAAGCGTTTAGCTAAAAAGCGGGTTCAGTGTTTAAATGAAGCTTTACACATTAGTGTTTATCTTTTTTAAGGTATTCGTGAGCCCTTCGGGGTTGTGCTTCGTATCAAGTTTTACTCATGCTGGTTTAATTTTCAGTGGAATTCGTGAGCCCTTCGGCGTTGTGGTGGCAGACAGTTTAGTGCTTCGAAACCGCCACTTCGCCAGCCGCAAAACGTAGTGTGTTTTAAATCCTACTATTTTTTTCTACAGAAAATGAAAGAATAGGATTGCTTAATAATTCTTCAATGTTGCAGCTTCGGCTTCGTCAAAGCTCAATCGGCATTTTCCCCTTCAATTCATCTGGGCCAGAATAACCTTTTTGGATATTTCAAAAAGCGTTTCCCCAAAGAGTATTTAAAGCAGTGATCACCGATCAGTTCCAAATCAAATGCCCGGAGGTAGTTGTTGAAATGAATCATGCCTGCAATGTCTTTGAATACACTTAAAGGTTTTGACATAGTTGTTTAATTCTTGTGGGGTAGCGACTACGGTGAAATTTGCAATACATTGCAGTTATGAAACAGTGGCAACAAGAGAGTTAGGTGCAATCTTTTATTGACTCTATATTTTGCAAGTATTAAACAACAATAAAAACGCTGCTATTTAAACAGAAATAAAACTAATTCCCATAATCGAAAAAACATGCAAAAAACGATAATTTCAATTCTCCTAATCTTAACCATTTTTGTAATCAACTCTAACTCAATAAATGCTTGTTCTTGCGTTGATAAAAGATCAATAAAAAAAGAGGTTCATCATTCCAAGTCAGTTGTAATAGGCAAAATCTTATCAAGAGGAGAAGATTATACTGCAGAAATAAATGGCGTCAAAAGAAAAATTGCTTCTTTTTTATTAGTGATTGAATATTCATACAAAGGGAATTTTAAAAATGACACCTTGGAGATTATAACTTTAAATCACACTGCATCATGCGGATATTTGTTTAGTGCAGGAGAGAAATATATTGTTTACAGCACAAAAACTCCGAAATCAATAAAAAATCTAAAATTGAAGAAACGGAATAACTCAATGAAAGTACAATGGACAGATTTATGCACTAGAACTACTAAATTTAATGATGATGAAGATGAAACTATCAATAAATTAAAAAGAAAACGGGTTTGCAATTAAAGAAAGATTTAATTAGCCATATTTGAAATAGTTTGAAATGAAGAAGTTATTAATAAAATATTACACAGGATACATCAAGAAAAAAAGACTGTACCTAACAGCTGCTTCGCAAAAGTGGCGGTTTGGTTTTCAAAAGAGACTTTTTTCTATATTTGGAATTCCGTGTCCCAAAGGAGATTTGTGCAAGACTATCGCCACCTTCGCCAAGCCGCGAAACTTGGTGTGTCTTGAATCCTACTATTTTTTTTCTACAGAAAATGAAAGAATAGGAATACTGAATAATTCTTCAATGTTGCAGCTTCGGCTTCGTTACAACTCAATCGGCACTTTCCCCTCCTA
>Ga0209284_10002271_pt1 | contig 26689 bp, 20 predicted proteins | sample FRY03_FD_187211 | JGI IMG/M metagenome (GOLD analysis project Ga0209284, IMG submission 187211) | Freshwater microbial communities from Lake Fryxell liftoff mats and glacier meltwater in Antarctica - FRY-03 (SPAdes) (version 2) | ecosystem: Environmental > Aquatic > Freshwater > Ice > Glacier...
CAGGACGAATTTGGCCTGGCCTATCTGTTCATCTCGCACGACTTGGCCGTGGTGGAGCATATTGGCCACCGCATTGCCGTTATGTACCTCGGACGCATCGTCGAACTGGCACCGAAGGATCGCATCTTTGCGCAACCGCAACACCCGTACACCGAAGCGCTGATGGCGGCGGCACCAATTGCCAATCCCAAGTTGCGCCGCAAACGGCTGGTGATCGAAGGGGATGTGCCCAGCCCGATGAACCCGCCGTCGGGCTGCCATTTCCATACCCGCTGCCCTTACGCCGAGGCACGCTGCAAGCAGACCTACCCGCCGCTGCAGGAGATTGCGCCAGGGCACTTTGTGGCCTGCCATTTGCGCAGCAAAGACACGGCGGCGGCAGCATGAACCCGGCCGTGACCGACATTCTTCAGACGCTGGGCGTGGTGCGCCGCATCAATGCCGCCGGTACATTGACCCGCCTTGGCGGCAGCCTGATGGAGCCCGAGGTGTTGCAGGCGATGCTACAGGCGGCCACTGCGTCGGTCGACATGGCGGAACTGCAGACGGCGGCCAGCGGCGTGATCGCCCGGGTCACTGGAGCCCAGGCGGGCATCGTCACTTCAGGCGCTGCAGCCGGACTGACACTGGCCAGCGCTGCCTGCCTGGCGCGCTGGGACGTGGCGCGCATGGCGGCCCTTCCCGACACTCGCGGCATGCCCAATGAAGTGCTGATGCTACGCACACAGCGTAATAGCTACGACCACGCCATCCGTCTGGCCGGTGCAAAGATTGTCGATATCGGGCACAACGACCGTGGCACTGGCGCCGGCATCCGCGGCCTGGAGCCCTGGGAAATCACGACCGCCATCACGCCGCAGACCGTGGCCATGGTGTTTGTTGCCACAGCACAGACGGTGCATGAACTGCCCGCCGTGCTGCAGGTGGTGCATGCGCATGGTCTGCCCGTGATCGTGGACGCTGCCGCCCAGCTACCCCCGCGCAGCAACCTGCAACGCTTCATTGCGGCAGGCGCCGATTTGGTGGTATTCAGTGGCGGCAAGGCGATCGGAGGTCCACAGGCCAGCGGCATCTTGGCCGGTCGACGCGACCTGGTCGGCTCGGCGCTGTTGCAGATGATGGACATGGATGTAAACCCGGCAAGTTGGTCGCCGGCGGCCCTGATCGACCGCCAGGCGCTGCATGGTATTCCGCACCACGGCATTGGCCGTGGCTTCAAGGTCGGCAAGGAAGAGATTGCCGGCCTGGTCTGCGCGCTGGAGCGCTTTGTCGCACGCGACGAGGTGTCCAGCGCCCAGGCACTGGCAGAGCGCCTACAGGCGATTGCCGCCGCGCTGGCAGTGCAACCGGGCATCACCACACGACTGGTCCCCGGCACCGATCTCGCACCCATCCCGCTGCTGGAAATAAACGCTGGTGCCGGGGCACCGACGCTGGTCGAACGCCTGTTGCGCGGTGATCCACCGGTGCATGTGGGTGAACGTCTGCTTAATGCCGGCATCCTGATCATCAACCCCCAGACCTTGCGCCCCGAGGACGATTCCGTGCTTGTCCGCTGCATCCTGACATCCTTGCGGAGCACTTCATGACAGCTGCCAGCCATGACCACGATCTGATCCTGCGCGGCGCGCGGGTGATCGATCCCTCACAGAACCTCGACCGCATTACCGATGTGCAGTTTCGCGGCGGCCGGGTGGCCGCAATTGGCGACAAGCTGCCAAGCGGAGCGCAAACCGAAGTGCGCGATTTGCACGGCATGGTCGTGACACCCGGCCTAATCGATCTGCACACACATGTCTACTGGGGCGGTACCTCCATCGGCGTGGATGCGGTGGCTCTGGCGCGCAGCAGCGCCACCGCCACCTTCGTTGACGCGGGCACCTCGGGACCGGGCAACTTTCCGGGCTTTCGCAAACATGTGATCGAACCGGCGCTGCCAGTGCGCATCCTGCCGCTGCTGAATCTGTCGTTTGCCGGCATCTTCGCGTTTTCGGACACGGTGATGGTGGGGGAGTGTGAAGACCTGCGCTTGCTCGACCTAAACGAATGTGTGCGGGTGGCACGGGAACACGCGGACCTTGTGGTGGGCATCAAGGTACGCGTCGGGCGCGGCGCCAGTGGCGCCTCTGGCATCGCTCCGATGGACATGGCGCTCGAAGTGGCCGAGGCCACCGGCCTGCCCCTGATGGCCCACCTGGACCATCCACCGCCGTCGCGCCTGGACGTGATGTCGCGCCTGCGCAAGGGCGACATCCTGACGCACTGCTTCCGGCCATTTCCAAATGCACCGGCACACCCAAATGGCGGCGTGCGACCGGAAATACTTGCGGCCCGCGCGCGCGGCGTAATTTTCGACATCGGGCACGGCGCCGGTTCCTGCGGCTTCGGAACCAGCCGCGCCATGCTCGCCGCCGGTTTCAAGCCAGATGTAATTTCGTCGGACGTGCACCTCCTGTCGATCAACGGACCGGCGTTCAACCTGTTGCAGACACTGGCCAAATTCCACGCCCTGGGCATGACGTTGCCCGAAGTGATAGCCTGCGGCACGGTCAACGCCGCGCGGGCCATCCGCCGCCCGGAGCTCGGCACGCTGCAAGTGGGTGGTGTTGGTGAAGCCAGCATCTTCGAGATACTGAACCAATCCACCGAACACAAGGATGTGCTGGGAGAAGTGATCACTACCGACAAACGCTTTGTCGCGCGCGGCCTGGTACTTGATGGCCGCTGGTGGCTCTGAAGATCTAAAACAACCGAGGTACAACATGTCCAACCCAACGATGGTATTCACCGACATTGACTTTGAGCGCGAGGGCAAACAGGTGGATTGGCTGAATTTGCCGCATTCGGTCACACGTTCGGCTTACGGCGCGATCTCGATACCGCTGGCGGTGATCCGCAACGGCCCCGGGCCGACCGTGTTCCTGATGGCGGGAAACCACGGCGACGAATACGAAGGCCAGATTGTGCTGACCAAGCTGATCCGCGAACTGGAACCGCAACACGTCCGCGGCCGTATCATCATCATGCCCGCGGCCAACCTGCCGGCCGCCATGGCCGGCGCGCGCGTCTCGCCGATCGACCAGGGCAACCTCAACCGCGCCTTCCCAGGCGATGCACACGGCACACCAACCTGGGCAATTGCACATTACATCGACAGCGTTCTGTACCCGATGGCCGACTTCCACCACGATCTGCATTCCGGCGGTTCGTCGCTGAAGTACGTGCCGTTCTGCTCCATGCGCCAGAGTGGCGAGGCCGCACTGGACGCACGCTCGATGGCGGCACTCAAGGCCTTCGGCGCGCCCCTGAGCCTTATCTGGTCCTATGTTCCCGAAAACCGCCTAGCCGGCGCCGCCGCTGCACGCCGTGGCCTGGTGTCGCTGGGCGGCGAATTCGGTGGTGGCGGCGACGTCAACCGCACGAGCCTGGCAATGCTGGACCGCGGCGTGCACAACTTCCTGCATTTCGCCGGTGTCTTGCCGGGCGCCACACCAGCCGCGTCGGCTACCGACATCCGTTTCATGGAGGTGTCCAGCCAGGCCCACTACGTGTACGCGACCGAGGCCGGACTGCTCGAGCCGGCAGTTGATCTGGGAGCGGAAATCAAGCAGGGCGACCTAGCCGGACTGATCCACTTCGTTGACAACCCGGCGCGTGCGCCGGTGCCGTGTTATTTCCGCCGCGATGGCATGGTGGTCTGCCAGCGCCACTTTGGCCGGGTCGAACGTGGTGATTGCGTGGCCCACCTGGCGACCGACGTCGCGTGACTGCTGCGCAAACGACGCTGGTGTTAGTGCCAACCGGTGATTCTGATCGACCCTGCAACCGGAGGCATTCATGACGCGTTACCTAACCATTGCCGCAGCCCAGATGGGCCCGATTGCCCGCAACGAGAACCGCCAAAGCGTTGTGCGTCGCCTGATCGAGCTGATGCGCCAGGCCAAGTCCATGGGCGCCGAAGTGGTGGCCTATCCAGAGGCGACCCTCACCGCTTTCTTCCCACACTGGTTCACTGCAGACGAAGATGAGGTCGATGCCTGGTTCGAAAGCGCCATGCCGGGGCCGCCGACGCAGCCCCTGTTCGACGAAGCGCGCCGTCTCGGAATCGGCTTTCACCTCGGTTACTGCGAGCTCGATTTTTCCGCTGGCCGCAAGCGGCGCTTTAACACGTCCATCCTGGTCGATGCCAACGGCAGCATCATCGGAAAGTACCGCAAGATCCATCTACCCGGGCACTCGGACCACCGGCCGCAGACACCGTTTCAGAACCTCGAAAAGCGTTACTTCGAGGTCGGCGACCTGGGTTTTGGCGCTTGGCGCGCCTGGGGTGGCGTGGCCGGCATGATCATCTGCAACGACCGGCGCTGGCCGGAGTCGTACCGGGTACTCGGCTTGCAGGGCGTGGACATGATTTTCTGCGGCTACAACACGCCGGTGCACCACCCGGCAGCGCCGGGCCATGACCGTCTGGGACAATTCCACAACGAGTTGTCCATGCAATCGGGCGCCTACCAGAACAGCGCTTGGGTGATCGGTATCGCCAAGGCCGGCCTGGAAGAGGGTGTGGACATGATCGCCGGCAGCTGCATCATTGCGCCCACCGGCGAAATCGTCGCCCGCGCCAATAGCGCGGGCGACGAAGTGATCGTGGCTCGGTGTGACCTGGATCTGGGTCGCTCGTACCGGGAGACGACGTTCAACATGGCCTTGCACCGGCGTCCTGAACACTACAAAATGCTTGTGGATCGGACCGGTCCGGTGGCGCCATGCACATGATCAAGAAGTGGCAGTTGCACTGTGCCCAGCTTCGTCGCACTCCACTGGGCGGTACCGAACTGAGCAAGGTTGAGCGGACCCTGGTGGTGATCGGTCGAGGTGCCGAGGGTTACGCTGCCCGACATCGCCTGGGGCCCCGCCTCGCCGACGAAGTTGTAGCGGATGTTGCTGCCCTCATATCGGGTGCCGAAGCTCAGTGCCGCGCGCGCGCCCTCGATCTGGCCGGTCACGCCCCCCTCGAACAACGGCGAGTGCTGTTCGCCGGAAATCGCGTTGCCCGCCTGTTTCAGGGTCACCTTGTGCACACGCTCGCCGTGTAGGAAACGCACCCGCATTTCCCACTCGCCGGACAGATCCACCGTCGGCTCGGCCAGAGGGTGTGGCGCGGCAATACGGGCGGTTTCCAGCGCGCGGGCAATGGCGCGGCCCACGTCGGCGGCCTCGCCGGGCTGGAGCTGGAACGGGTCGATGTTGATGCGGTCTTCCTTGGCGGAGTGGTCGTCCAGCATGATGCGCGGCGTGCCCTCCAGCACGGCCAAGCGCAGCCCGGGCCCATCGACGCCGATCCGGGCGCGGTCCCAGATGATGCGCAGCACCGGTACCATCACCACGCCATCGGGCGCGACCACTTCGGTACGCACGCCGGGCACGGCTTGCACGATGTGCGCGATCTCGGCGTTGGCACCCTGCCAACGGGCGATCTCTTCGGTCACGTCGCGCTGTTCCATCCAGTATTCCACCGCGGTCAGCAGGCCGATCACGTCTTCCTTGGAGACCTTCATCGGCCGCCCCAACGCCTGGTGCGGCGAGGCATTGCGCCATGCGGCCTGCACTAGGTCCTTGCGGCCGAGCAACAGACCAGAGGTCTGCGGCCCGCGCAAGAACTTGCCGCCGGAATAGATGACAAGGTCCGCGCCACGCACCAGCCACGGGCTCGGCTTCACAATATGCTCGGATGCCGCATCCACCATCACCGGCACGCCGCGCGGCTTGGCGCGCGCCAGAAGGTCCTCCATCCGCACCGCGCTTTCATGCTCGTGCGTGCCCAGTACGGCGACCATGGCGACCGGTTCCTCAAAGGCGCGGTCCAGCTCCTTGATGGTCTCGATCTCAACGATATGAGTGCCGCTCATGCGGATCGCCTGGTCGTAAGCGAAGCGCTGGTTCTTCATCATCACCACGCGGTTGGCCATGCCCATGGTGTCGGGCAGGCGCAGCATTTTGATCGGGTCGTTGCCGGCAACGCACGCCATGGTCCCCAGCGCCACGGCCGCGGCACTGCCGCAGGTCACCAGCCCCCATTCGGCACCGGTCAGCTCGGCGAGGCGCTCGCCGGCCTTTTCCATCAACTCGTCTAGGTTGACGAAATGTCGACTGGCCTCGGCCATCGCCGCGCGCACCTGGGGCAACATCAGGCTGCCGCTGTGCATGGTGCGCACCGAACAGCAGTTGATGAACGGGCGCACGCCGAGGGCGAGGTACGGATTGTTGCTGGTCGCCAAGTCGTTCATCGGGATGTTCTCCAGGCCGCTATCTGGGAAGGAAATTCAAACGCATGAGGACAACTATGACACAAAAAATCGTCTTTGTTCAGGTCCTTAAACTGGCCAAGGAGAATGATGTAGCGACAGAACCGAAAATCTATCTATCGGCTCTACGAATGTCCGAGCGACCTCGCTGCCCAAAAAACCAATCACGGCCCGATGAGCGTCGTGCTCTCGACTTCTTTCTCGATCTCGGCCCGGTCCAGATGGACAACGTGGTACTCGCCCTTGATGAAGGGCTCGAACTGGTCGCGATAGTGCGGGCTGCCGGGGATGCCGGAATTGCCGATGTTCTGCACCGCCAGGAACTGCCGAGGTTCGGCGAAGTCGACGACGATGCGATACTCCGCGCCGGAACTCGCCGCGTGCGGCGGCTGTTCGCCGCCGGTATTACGCACGGTATGCGAACCACCGTCGAGGGCTGCGGGCCCGATGTCAAAATCGGCCGCGAGGTCGGCATTGGTGATCGGGTGCTTCCAATGCGCGACGTGGACGGTGCCCCAGTTCCACCCCTTGGCGTCGGGGCCAAGCCGGTTGCGCAGCGTCGCCATGCTCTGCTGCGCCGCCTTCACCGCCGCCGCCGCTGTACCACCCGGGAAATGCTCCATGTCGGGGTTGGCGAGCAGATGCACGCACAGGTTCGTCTGCTGCACCGCCAAGTCCAGCAGGCGCGGCGGGACGTGCACGCCCAGCGTGGCGCGTTGCCAGTGGAACATGAAAGTCTCGAACACCGTTGCGGCCACGCTCGCAGTCGTATAGAGGCAATCCCAATCGCCCAACAGCCCTGCCACCGCTTGGGCATCGGCATCGCTGCTGCCCTTCAGCAGGGCGACAATCTGCGGCGCCGAACGTTCGGCGCGCACGCTCTTGACATCGTTCTGCAACGCGATCGTGTGGCTGCGGTCGGCCTTGGCACCGGCAAAGGCCTGATCGATGCGGATACCGCGATGGCCCTGGGAATAGGCGCCGTAGATCGGATACTTGTAGCCGGGCTCGACAATACGCTGGTTGGCGCTAGCGACGAAACCGGTCGCCGGATTGTAGCGGTGCGGCAGCCCATCGAACGGGATGTAGCCCAGCCAGCGATCCGCCGGGTCGTTAGCGTCGCGCACACCGTACTGGGCACGTCCGCGAATCGGCAGCCGACCCGACATCTGATAGCCGGCATTGCCCTGGGCGTCGGCATAGACAAAATTGAAGACCGCCACCGCCCAGTCGCGCAGGGCGTTGCGAAACTGCTCCCAGTTCTGCGCCCGACCAACACTGATGCTGGCGCGGATGTCGTCCATGTGCTCGGCACCCACCCAGCGCATAGAGGTGGGTGCGTCGCCGCCCTCCTTCATCTGCGGGATGATGGCGTTCACGATCGGCCCGCGCACGGTGGATTGCACTACCAGAGCACGTGGCGCCTCGCCACGCACCGGGATCGAAACCGTGCGCTCGTCGAGACGCCGCCAGGAATCGCCGTCGCGGTAACGCCCGGGGTCGGTCGGATCGACCTCCTCGCGATAGAGGTCGCGGGTCATCGCCATGTTATTGGTGATCGCCCAAGCAACCTGTCCGTTACTGCCCCACCACAGGCCTGGCATACCGACTGGGCCGGCCCCTGCCGCATCGTCTTCCGGCCCGTGCAGGCCGTATTCATACCAAGACGAGGGCACCCAGAACGGCTGGTGTGGATCGCCTGCCAGCAATGCCTTGCCGCCAACCGCCCGGCTGCCAGCTACGGCCCAGTTATTGCTGCCAGTGTTGTCGTCGGTCCCAGCGGCCATCGGCGGGGCGGCCGATATGTCGGGCCAGCCCGGCGGCGGCACCACGAGGTGCTCAGACGCCTCCGGCGTCAGATAGATCTCCCGCAGGTGCTCGGGCAACAGCTTCGCGACCTCAGCGGCCAAGATGCGATCAAGACGCCCGTTTAGCGACCACCAGAAGCCACGAGCGATCGCGACCACGTCGCTGACCGTGAACGGCTGCGGCGTATAGCCAAGCAGACGGAACTCGATCGGCAGGTCGGCGCCGAAGCTCTCGATCGCGCGGTTAATGCCGCGCACGAAGGCAGCCGTCTCCTCATAGGTTTTGCCGTCCATGCGCGACGGTTCATCGGCGGCCATGCGGTCCAGTCCGACGATCAGATGCACGCTATCCGACGCGACGAAGCCGGCACCAAGAATTTCCGCCTGGCGGCCAAGCGAACGGCGGCGCAGCCGGTCCATCTGCCACAGCCGGTCCTGCGTCATGGCGAAGCCAACGCCAAAATAGACATCGGCAGTGCTGCCAGCGAAGACATGCGGCACGCCCGCGCGGTCGCGCAGGATCTCCACCCGCCCGCCGACGTCGGCATGCAGGCGCTGGTCGGTAATCACCGCGTGGCGCCGCAACCAAGCCGTCCGCGCAGCAGCGAATTCCGCCGTCGTCACGCCCGCCGCAGCGCAGACCTCGGCGACCTGCCGCTCCCCCTTGAGCGCCGCCAATACCGTCATATCGTCCAAAGCCATTCCAGTTATCCTTCCTGCGATTCGCGCGACGGACCCACCAGGGTCGCACCGCCGTCGACAACCAAGACCTGCCCGGTGATGAGCCGCGCCTGCACCGAGACCAGAAACCGCACTGCCTGGCCAATATCCCACCCGGTACCCTCAACCCCCAGCACCCAGGCACGTCGCCGCGCGCATAGACCATCGGCGTATAAACCGACCTGGGTTCGATACAGTTCATCCGAATCCCGTCCCGCCCATGGTCCACCGCGATCGCCTTTCGCAACAGGGAAATTCAACCGTATAAATCTGAGTATCTCACCGTATCGCGCCCTCAGAGTACGCGTTTACCCTATAGCGGCAAGCTGACTCGCCTAGTCAAAGATGTGCGCACGCTGGTAGTCTGGTTGATGCATGACATTTTGACGCTGTAGTCGAGGCCATGAAGTACATCCCAAGGGCCAGCTCGATGGTTGAAAATCTCAACTTGCGGCTGCGCACTTTAACTTGAAGTCGCAAACTCATGGTGCACCCCCCACTTGCGGAAAACCGTGACCCCAGGTCATGAAGTTACCGTGCGTCACATGGTGCCGGATGGCCTGCGTGAAAGCCCGCGCCATGGCCGACTCAAAGGGACTGTGGCCGCAGCCCTCCACCCACTGCAGGCGACTGCCTGGTAGGCTGTGGTGCAGCTCCCACGCCGCTTGCGGCCGGCAGATCCAGTCCAGGCGGCCATGCAGGATGGCTGTCGGCACCGAGGCCAGCGCGCGGGCGCGTGCCAGCAAATCGACGTCGCCCCAGAAGCAGCCGTTGAGCAGGTAGTGGCTTTGCACCCGGTACTTGTCCACCAGCGCCGCCGCCGCCTCGCCCGTGGGCAAGTCAGGCTGCGCTGCGGTACTCTGGCGCTCAGACAGCGCCGACTCCCAGGCTTGCCAGGCCCTGGCCCGCGCCAAGGCCTGCTGCGGCTGATCGCCCTGCAGGCCCTCGCCGAGCCAGCGCAACAAGTCCCCACGCGCGCAAGCTGGCGCCTGCTGTGCCAACAGCTCCCAGGCATCCGGCAATAGTTGGCGCGCCTGCTGAAAAAACCAGTCCAAATCCGACGCACGTCCAAGGAACACCCCGCGCAGCACCAGCCCGAGACAGGCCGCCGGATGGGCCGCCGCGTAGGCCAGTGCCAACCCCGCCCCCCACGAGCCGCCTACCACCAACCAGCGCGCTATGCCCAGGTGCTGACGCAAAAGCTCGATATCGGCCACCAGATGGTCGCTGGTATTGGCCTGCAATGCGCCCCGGGGCTGGCTGCGGCCACAGCCGCGCTGATCGAACAGCAGCACCCGGCAGCGCCCCGGATCAAACCACTGACGGTGCCGCGGCGAGCAGCCGCTGCCCGGCCCCCCGTGCAAGAAGACCACGGGCAAACCGTCGGCCCGGCCGCATTGTTCATAGTAAATACGGTGCCCATCCCCCACACCAAGCAAGCCAACCCGGTACGGCTCCAGGGGCGGGTACAGTCCATCCGGCAAGCGAATCTCGTTCATACCCGCGATGCTAGCCTCATTACGGCCCGGATTCGCGCACTGGCACACTCTAGCGGCTCTAACGACTTCAAACTCATGAAAATCATGAGTCTCTCTTGCGTGTTTTCCCTGAATTGCCACAAAGCTCCCAAACAGAACACAATGACGCTTGTACCGGCGGATGCGCTGCCGGCACATCTAGCCGCGTCTTGCGGAGTAAGCACCTTGGAGAAATTGTATGAAATGGGAAAAACCCGCTGCCAGCGACATGCGTTTTGGCTTTGAAATCACGATGTACATCGCCACCCGCTGATCCCGGCCCGTCCGCCAGGGCAACCCGGCGGGCTCCATTCCGTTTTTCTGAGCCCAGCGCCAACACCCCGATTTTGTGCAGCCCCCGTGCTGCCGCAGTCCGGTGTCCTGTCGTGTGTTGGGTCGACCTTAGGATTCCCCCATTTGAAAGTCCATGTTCTAGGTTCTGCCGCCGGCGGTGGCTTCCCGCAGTGGAACTGCAACTGCCCCAATTGCGATGGCTACCGCAAAGGCAACAAACAGCTGAGGGCACGCACCCAGTCGTCGATCACCGTCAGTGCTGACCACGAAAACTGGGTGTTGTTCAACGCCTCGCCCGACATCCTGCAGCAGATCCGCGAGTTCCCAACCCTGCAACCGGCGCGCGCCCTGCGCGACACTGCGATTCGCGCCATCCTCCTGATCGACGCGCAGATCGATCACACCACCGGCCTGTATATGCTGCGCGAGCACCGCCAGCCGCTTGAGCTGTGGTGTCATGCACTGGTGCGCGAAGACCTGATGAGCGGCAACCCCCTGCTCAAGGTGCTGGACCATTACTGCGGCGTTCACTGGCACGATGTCCCCCTAGTCGGCGACGGCTTCCGCATGAACAACGTCCCCGGCCTGCATTTCACTGCCCTACCCCTGATCAGCAATGCGCCACCCTATTCGCCGCACCGCGATCACCCGCAGCCGGGCGACAACGTGGGCATGACTATCACCGACACGGCCACCGACAAGCGCCTGTTCTACGCGCCCGGCCTGGGCCAGATGGAGCCGCATGTCTGGGCCGCCATGCAGGCCGCCGACTGCGTGCTGGTCGATGGCACACTGTGGACCAACGACGAGATGATCACGCTCGGGGCTTCGAGCAAAACCTCGCGTGCCATGGGCCATCTGCCGCAAAGCGGCCCCGGTGGCATGATCGAATGGCTGGATCAATTACCTACCAGCACGCGCAAGGTGCTGATCCACATCAACAACACCAACCCCATCCTCGATGAAGACAGCCCGCAGCGCCAGGAGCTGACGCGCCGCGGCATCGAGGTGGCCTATGACGGCATGGAGATCATACTGTGAGCAACAACCTCGAGCCCTGGAGCCAGCAAGAATTCGAAGACAAACTGCGCGGCAAGAGCACCAGCTACCACATCCACCACCCCTTCCACCTGATGATGGCGGCGGGCACACTCACACCTGAGCAGTTGCGGGGCTGGGTTGCTAACCGTTTTTATTACCAGATCTCGATCCCGATCAAGGACGCGGCCATCCTGTCGAACTGCGACGACCGCGAGATCAGGCGCGAATGGATTCAGCGCATCCTAGACCATGACGGCTGCAACATCGGCGGCATTCAGGACCCCGGCGGCATCGAAGCCTGGATTCGCCTGGGCGAGGCGGTCGGCCTGTCGCGCGACGACGTGACATCGTTGCGCCATGTGGCACCGGCGGCGCGTTTTGCGGTCGATGCCTATGTCAACTTCGCCCGCCGCCAGCCCTGGCAAGAGGCCGTCGCATCCAGTCTGACCGAACTCTTTGCACCGCACATTCACCAGCAGCGCATCGACACCTGGCCGACCCAGTACCCCTGGGTCGATCTGGCCGGTCTGCACTACTTCAAGCAGCGCCTCACGCAAGCCCGGCGCGATGTGGAACACGGCCTGCACTTCACGCTCGACTACTTCAGCCAGACCCGAGCGCTGCAGGAGCGCGCGCTGGAGATTTTGCAGTTCAAGCTCGACGTGCTGTGGGCGCTGGCCGATGCCATCATGCTGAGCCAGTGCGAGATCGAGATCAAAGGTTCCAAGGCGAAGACCGCAGCGCGCAGCGCGAAAGTTTCCCAATGAATGCGCCGCAGACTGCAATCGATCTGACAGCCCGCCCGCGCGTGGCCGGGCACTTCCGCCTGCAGTGGGAAGAGGTACAAAAGGCATGGGTGTTGCTGTACCCCGAAGGCATGGTCAAGCTCAACGGCAGCGCCGGTGAAATCATGCACCGTCTCGACGGCGAGAAAACCGTGCAGGCCGTGATTGATGAACTCGAAAGTCAGTTTGAAACCACCGGACTGACGGCCGACGTGCTGGATTTCCTGACCATTGCGCAGCGCCAGGGCTGGGCCAAAGCATGAATGTGCCATTGAATACCGCTGCGGCCATCGCACCAGCGCCCCAGCCCGGCCCGCCCCTGTGGCTGCTGGCCGAACTCACCTACCGCTGCCCGCTGCACTGCGTGTTTTGCTACAACCCGGTGAACTTTGCCAAGACCGGCGCAGAGGCTGAGCTCTCAACCGACGACTGGCTGCGTGTGCTGCGCGAGGCGCGCGCTGCCGGCAGTGTGCAGTGCGGCTTTTCGGGCGGCGAGCCGATGCTGCGGGACGACCTGGAAGTGCTGGTGGCCGAGGCGCACCGCCTGGGTTTTTACACCAACCTGCTGACCTCCGGCGTGGGTCTGACCGAAGTGCGCGCGGCCGCGCTCAAACAGGCCGGGCTGGACCACATTCAGTTGTCGTTTCAGGATTCAACCAAAGAGCTCAATGACTTTCTCTCGCACACCAAAACCTTCGACCTCAAGCGTCGCACGGCCGGCATCATCAAGTCCCACGGCTGGCCCATGGTGCTGAACTGCGTGGTGCATCGCCTCAACATCGACTACATCGGCCAGATCATTGAAATGGCGGTCGAGCTCGGTGCCGAGTATCTGGAACTGGCCAACAGCCAGTATTACTCCTGGGCCGAGCTCAACCGCGATGCCCTGCTGCCTTCGCGTGAACAGTTGGAGCGTGCCGAACGCATCACCAATGAATACCGACAAAAACTGGGCGACAAGATCCGCATCTTCTTCGTGGTGCCCGACTATTATGAGAACCGCCCGAAGAAATGTATGAACGGCTGGGGCAATGTGTTCCTGACCATCACCCCCGACGGATCGGCCCTGCCCTGCCACACCGCCAAGATGCTCAAGGGAATCGAGTTCCCGAACGTGAAGGACATGAGCGTCCAGGACATCTGGTACAACTCTTCCGGTTTCAATCGATTCCGCGGTGACGGCTGGATGAAAGACCCCTGCCGCACCTGCCCGGAGAAGGAAAAAGACTTGGGCGGCTGCCGCTGCCAGGCCTTCATGCTCACGGGTGACGCAGCCAATGCCGATCCCGTGTGCGACAAGTCGCCGTTTCACCCGCGGGTGCAAGAAGCCGTGGACTACGCCCAGATCCCGGATGAGCAGCGCACCGTGACAAAGCCTCTGGTGTTCCGCGACCCAAAGACCTCACGTCAATTGGATCACACTAACTTTGATGATTCGAGGTCGCTGCACTCCCGATCGTGAAAGACACTGGCTAATAGTGCCCAACCAGAGTAGCAATGGATTCCAGATACAAAATGACAGTTGCCACGGGAAGGCACGACTCTTGAGGACGCTTTTCGGTGCCATACTTGGGCTTATGCGGTTGAATTTCCTATCCTTTATCGTCGCAGGCGTCACATGACTCTTTTTCTCACTCTGATCATTTTGGCCGCCTTGTTTGCCTTTGCACTCTGGTGGTTCTACCGCGGCCGACACATGGGCGCATTTGTCCAGGCGGTCGGTGCCGCTCCCACCATTCCTGACGCCAAGTCGCAGGGCGCCATACCCATGCTCAAGATGCCCACCGCCAAGGGTTGGGAGCCCGGCGAGATGCCTGATGTGGCGGCAGGCCTGAAGGTCACGCCGTACGCGCTCAATCTCAAGCACCCGCGCTGGGCTTATGTGCTACCCAATGGCGACGTGCTGGTTGCAGAGTCGGCAGGTATCCCCCGCACACCGAAAAATATCCGCGCCTATGCAATGAACCGGGTGATGGCTCGGGCCGGCGCGACGCGCCCCAGCGCCAACCAGATCACACTGCTGCGCGATGCCGATGGCGATGGTGTGCCTGAAGTGCGTGAAGTGTTCCTCAAGGATCTCCGCCAGCCCTTCGGCATGGCTCTGGTGGGTGACGTGCTCTATATCGGCAATACCGATAACGTGGTGGCCTTCCCTTATGAGACGGGCCAGACCAAGATCACCGCGCCCGGCCGCAAGGTGATGGAGATGAAGCCAGGTGGTCACTGGACGCGCAATATCATCGCCAGCGCCGATGGCTCCAAGCTCTATGTGGCGGTCGGCTCCGATAGCAATATTGCCGAGAATGGCCTTGAAGGCGAACAAGGCCGCGCGTGCATTTACGAACTCGACCTGGTTACCGAAAAGCACCGCGAATTTGCTGGCGGCCTACGCAATCCTGTTGGCATGGCTTGGGAGCCAACCAATGGCTCGCTTTGGACAGTAGTCAATGAGCGCGATGGTCTGGGCGATGAAACCCCACCCGATTACCTAACCTCGGTCAAGGATGGTGGCTTCTACGGCTGGCCGTTCAGCTATTGGGGCCAGACGGTCGATGCCCGCGTACCCCAGGACTCTGCAATGGTCGCTCGCGCCAGCGTGCCTGACTATGCGCTGGGTGGTCACACCGCCTCGCTGGGCCTGTGCTGGTTGCCCGAGAATGCGCTGCCGGGCATGCCATCGGGTATGGTGATTGGTCAACATGGTTCGTGGAACCGCTCTAAGCTGAGCGGCTACAAGGTGATCCTGGTGCCGTTTGCCGATGGCCGTCCGCAGGGCACGCCGCGCGATATTCTGACGGGCTTTCTGGCCGATGATGAGAAGGTGTCGTACGGTCGCCCAGTGGGCGTGGCGATGGCCAAGGACGGCGCCTTGCTGGTGGTGGACGATGTTGGTGATGCCGTGTGGCGCGTGACGGCCGCCTGATCGTCCCAGACTGAGTTGTTTTTCGGCGCACCAGTTTCCACTGATGCACCGTTTTTTAGGTAACAAGGACAATGTGAATTTTGGATGGTTTACCTATGACTCAACCGATGACCAGCCGAAAAAGTGTTACCCGTAGATGGTTTTGAACCACACCGCTTTCAGTGCTCTGCTCAGGAAATTACTGCTGTCAGACCGCTCAGTTCGGTGTCAACCTGTGCGAACCGGATAGACATGATTGCTTGACAAGCTCACGATCCGATGGGCTGGCAGCGATTTCAGATCTCCGCTCCATCCCGCCAGACCTTGTCCGGTGGATCAGTGACGATGGACTGCAGCTCCGGGCGCGGCCTCGAAAGTGCTGCCGCGTCTGGAATCGGACGGCCTAGGCCGGCAATGCCGGCAAAGGCCTCCTCCAGCGCCTCGGTGGCGTCGAGTAGCGCGATGTCGCCGCCGAATGAGGCGACCACCTGCAGCCCGAACGGCATGGCGTGGTCGTCCACCCCGCAGGGCAACGAAATCGACGGATTGGTTACCAGCGTCACCACGTACGTCAGCGCCAGCCAGTGGTAGTAATTCTTCAGGGTTTGGCCCTCCAGCTCGGCGAGGTAGAGCTGGCTCCACGGGAACGGTGAGACTGGCGTGGTCGGGGCCATCACCAGATCGTAGTCTCGATAGATATCCTGAAAGCGACGGAAGATCCGCGTCTGCTCGGCGTGTGCCCAAGCGGCATCAGCAAGGCTCATCGCCCTGCCAATTTCGTAGTTGGCACGGATGTTCGGCCCGAGCTGGTTTCGATCCCGGTCGTAGCTGTCCATGTAGCGGGCAACGTAATTTTGCGCGCGAATCACGTCGAAACAGCGGTCCGCCTCGCCAAGATCGAAAGTGACTTCATCGGCTGCGCGGAACAGGTGGCCCATCGACTGCATGCGCCGACGCATCACACCACGGATCTCGGAGCTGACCGGGCACTGACCAAAATCGGTCGTCCACGCGACGCGCAGCTTGCCGAGATCGATCGCGCGTCGAGCTGCAGCCACCTCCGGATCGAACGGCCGCGAGAGCGGATCCCGGCTGTCCACACCGAGTTGCGCGGCGAACAGCATCCGGGTGTCGGCAACGCTGCGGCCCATCGGCCCAAGGACCGAGATCGGCGTCCAGCCGAGCTGGCGGCCGTCCATCGGCACCAGCCCGGGCGATGGCCGAAAGCCGACGACGCCGCAGATTGCTGCCGGAATGCGTAGTGACCCGCCGGTATCCGAACCGGTGCAGAGCGGCAGCATGTCGCAAGCCAGGGCAACGGCCGAGCCGCCGGAAGATCCACCGGCGTTGAGCATTGGGTCGAACGGATTCCCGGTGGCACCCCAGACCGGGTTGCGCGAGTTGGCGCCGGCGCCAAACTCCGGTACGTTGGTCTTGGCCACCACGATCGCACCGGCCGCCCGAACCAAAGCCACTTGGGCCGAATCCCGCGTCGGCACGTGGTTGCGGTAGAGTGGCGAGCCGTGCGTGGTGAGCAAGCCTTCGGTGTCCTGAAGATCCTTGATGCCTATCGGCAGACCATGCAGGCGGCCAAGCGCATCGCCCTTCATCACCGCGGCCTCGGCCGCCCTGGCCTCGACTCTGGCGCGCGCGTAGGCCTTGGCGGCGATCGCATTAACGGCCGGATTAAGCGCCTCGATGCGTGCAATGCAGGCCTCCAGCAATTCGACGGGCGAGAGCTGCTTGGCGCCGATCAGGCGCCGTAATTCGGTTGCCGGCAGCGCGGCCAGCGATGGGGATGACATACTCTCGTCCTTTCGCCGGTCTCAGAAAATCAGGCCGGGCTGGGTTTGTTCGTCGAGCGGCCAGATCGGTCGCTGCACCTTGGTGTAAGGCAGCTTCCGATAGTCGCGGGCCAACGGGCCATCGGAGTCGACGTAGACGACTTTCTTCGCAATTAACCCGTAGGCGGCCATGAAGTGGTTGGTCGATTTCACCACCACGATCTTGCGCTCCCGCGGATCGATGCCCAGATTCGTGAACAGCTCAAGGCCAAGCGCCTGCGTGCGCTTCGTGATCAGCACCACGTCGATGTTACCAATGCGGACCGCCGCGCAGTCGCCGAGCGGGACCTGAGTCGGCCCGAAGCTCTGCCAGCAATCGCGGGCGAGCGCCGTCACCGTCACCATTGCGTCGATCGGCTGACCCGAGGTCGGCCCGATCTTGCCGCCCAGGCGCAGCGGGAAGCTGGCTCCGGCGCCTGCATCGAAACAAAGTCTTACCGCGATTGGGTCCCAGATCGGACCGATGGCGGCGCTGGTCGCCCGGCTCTGGATCAGTTGCTGCAAAATCGTGGTGTTGTCCGACGGCGCACCGCCGCCGGCATTGTCCGCAGGATCGGCGATCACCACCGGCGCGCCATCGAACGCCATCGCGGCTTCGACCCCTTTGGCCACCGAGAGGAACTCGGGCATCGTCTTGCCGCGCATCGAAACGAACTCCTCGCCCAGGCGTGTCGCCAGCGCGTCGGCCTTCACCTTGTCGCCGTCGGCGACAACCAGGATGCGGCTCGTCATTTCCTCGACGTCGGCATAGGGGAAGCAGTGGACGGCGGAAACCGAGAGAATACCGTCCTTACCTTCGAGCGCCATCATCCGGTCAACGAAGCCGCGCATCAGCGGCAACGTGGTTGGATAGCTGCCGATCTGCCGGCAGTCATAGAGCGACATCACCGGCCGGATCTCGCCGCGCAAAGTCCGCAGCACCAGGTCGAGCAGGTCTTCCGCCCGGTCCACCACGTCGGTGTGCGGGAACTCCTTGTAGCAGATCATGATGTCGGCATTGCGCATGCGCTTGAGTGTCATGTGGCAATGCGGGTCGTGTTCGACACCGATCACGCATTGCGGGCCGACGATGACTCGCGCCCGCTCGAGGATGTCGCCCTCGACATCGTCGTATCCATGCGCGACCATCGCTCCGTGCAGACCGAACAGCACGGCATCGAGCGGCAGTGCCGCCTGCAGTTGCCCGAGCACCTCGTCACGCATGAACTCGTAGTCTGCCTGATTGACCGTGCCGGCCGGGCTCGCTGCGAAGCAACTCCCTTCGATCAGCGTGAAGCCCTCGCTGGCAGACCGCCGGCGGGCAACATACAACGGTGCGGTACACATCCGCGGCGCATCGTCGGGGTGCTCACCGGGACGCAGGAACACGCTTTCCTGGAAGGCGGCGATGCTGGTCGGCATGGGCGAGAACGTGTTTGTCTCGGTAGCGATGGTGGCTGAGAACAGGCGCATGAAGATTCCGTCTTAGGTTTCGGCGACCGATGCCGCGGGTGCGGTCCAAGTCGTGCTGTCATCCAGCGGGTAGACCGGCCGCGGCAGGCGCGTCCATTGGAAGGTGTGCAGCGCCGGCGAAGTCAGCCCCGGACAGTCAACCTCAAAGATGCGCCCGGGCGGAAAGTATTCGTCGAAGCCGGCACGAAAATGCCCGCGGCTCTTCAGCACCAGCGTGCGGACGTCGGCAATGACGACGCCGAGAATCTCGAGTTGCACCGGATCCAGGCATTGCTGACGGTTCGAAATGACGACGACGGCGACGCCGCCGATCTGTAGCAGCGCGGAGGCTCCCATCGACCCAGCTACCCCTTGAAGCATGCCGCGCCGCCCGACAAACGCCCCGTCGGACAGCGCCACCACCGTCGCCTGCGCCTCGAAGGGTTGCGAGAAGACGCTGTCCTCGGTGCTGTTAAAGCGCGCGGTGAAGCGCACGCCCATGCCGCGCCGATGCGCCTCGGCGGCTAGAGCCGCATCGTTGAACACGCCGATCACCACGCCCCTAACGCCGGCCTCGACCAGCGCGCGCAGCAGGTAGGTCGTGTTGCCGCGTGCGCCGCCGCCCGGATTGTCGGCGACGTCGGCCAACAGCACCGATGGAGCCGCCGGATTCGCAGCAACCTCGACGGACAGCGCGACCGCATTGGCAAGGTTGGTCATGTTCCTGCGAAATCGCTGGCGCATCGACCAGGTGCGCTCGCAGAGTTCGCGCGCTAGATCGTGCGCAGCGCGAGAGTTGCCATTGCGCGCCGTCACGACCACGCTATAGCCGTTCTTCGGACAATCGCTGAAGACGAAACCCGCCATGATCGAGACGTTCATGATGTCACCGCCGACCCGCGTCTGCCCGTAGCGGATCAGCTCGGCGTAGGGCCCCTCAGCCGTGAGCAGGGTGATCGACGGCGGCGTCAGGGGTAGCTTGATCATCGCCACCGACGTCGTCGCTCCGGCAAGCAGCTCGCGCATGTGCCGGGCTGCCTCGGCGCCTCGCTCGCGGATATCGGTGTGAGGGTTTTCGAGGTAGCCGACGAAGACGTCGAGGTTGTCGGTCATCTTCAGCGAGACGTTGGCGTGCAGGTCAAACACGCCGATCACGGGCACACCAGGCCCGACCTGTCGGCGGATCAACGCGAAGAGATCGCCGTCGGGATCATCCGATCCGGTCGAAAGCGCGGCGCCGTGGGAGACGACGAACACCCCGTCCAGCGGGCCAGCATCGCTCAGCCCAGCGTCGATCTCACCAAGGAACTCGTCGAAAAAACACTGGTCCACCGGTCCGCCTGGGTGGGCCAGTGCGATCCTGAGCGGTACCGCCGTCCAGGGTCCGCTAGCGTCCATCTGCTCGGCGAACCCCGGGAGGTCCGATGTGGTCTGGCAGGGCAGCGAGCGCGCCTGACGAAGAATTTCCGCGCCGCGGATATCGACTTTGCGGGCAAAGTCCGCAGCGGTGGTGACCGGCGAGAACCGGTTGCACTCAAGCGCGAAACCGAGGATAGCGATACGCGGTGGGGTCGTGGACATGTCAGCGCGTCTCCAGAGTGCCTACAGAGTGCGTGTGGGCAAGCGCTCGAAAGGTCCGCCCACGGGTCGAAAGTGGCAGGCGACCCAGTGCCCCGGTTTCACCTCTTGAAGTGGTGGGGATTCGGTGCGGCAGCGCGGTTGTGCGTACGGGCAGCGGGTGTGGAAGTGACAACCCGGCGGCGGCGTCATGGGGCTCGGCACATCGCCCTGTAGGATGATGCGCTCGCGCTTGAGCCCGGGCTCGGGCAACGGGGCGGCCGCGAGCAGCGCCTCGCTATAAGGATGCAGGGGCTGGCCAAACAGGTCGGCGTTGTCCGCCATCTCGACGATGCGTCCGAGATACATCACGGCAATGCGGTGACCGATGTGTTCGACGACCGCTAGGTCGTGCGAGACGAATAGGTAGGCCAGGCCGAACTCCTTCTGCAGGTCGACCAGCAGGTTCAGCACCTGCGCCTGAACCGAGACGTCAAGCGCCGAGACCGGTTCGTCGGCCACGATCAGGCTCGGGTTCAGTGCCAGCGCCCGCGCGATGCCCAGGCGCTGGCGCTGCCCTCCGGAGAATTCGTGCGGATATTTCTTTGCCGCGTCGGCGTGCAGGCCGACGCGCTCGAACAGCGAGGCCACACGCTGCGTCAATTCCTGCCCCGATGCCAGACCAAAGTTAGTCAGCGGTTCGCTCACGATGGCGCCCGCCGACAGGTACGGATTGAGCGAAGAGTACGGGTCCTGGAACACGATCTGCATCTGCCGCCGATGGGCGCGAAGTTCGGCTTCGCGCAGCCGGGATATGTCGACCCCGTCCAGTAGCACCGTGCCCGATGTGGGCTCCTGGAGCCGCATCACGGTCTTCGCCACCGTCGTCTTGCCGCAGCCGGACTCGCCCACCAGGCACAGGGTCTCGCCGCGGGCGATGTCGAACGACACCCCGTCGACGGCGTACACCTGCCCGACGACGCGGGAGAAGAACCCCTGATGTACTGGGAAGTGTTTCTTCAGATTCGTGACGCGCAGCAAAGGCTGGTCGCGCGGGGCTGTGACTAGCGCTTCGCTGCTCATCGCGGCACCTCCGAAACGCGCGCGGTCTCCCAGCACGCCACCAGATGCGCGGGTCCGTGCGGATCGAGCGGCGGGCGCTCCCGCGTACAGCGCTCTACCGCGAAGCTGCAACGCGGCGCGAATGCGCAGCCCGGAATATTCTCGCTCAGCGATGGAACCATGCCAGGGATTTCCTGAAGTCTGCCGCGAATGTCGGTGCGCCGACCGGACGCCGTGCGGCGCGGGATCGAACTCATCAGGCCGCGCGTATAGGGGTGCAAGGGGTTGCGGAACAGCTCCTCCACCGTCGCCTCCTCGACCTTCAGGCCAGCGTACATGACCACCACCCGCTGCGCGGTTTCGGCGACCACCCCCAGATCGTGGGTGATCAGCACGATGGCCGTGCCGAGCCGCTCCTTGAGCTCGAGCATCAGGTTCAGGATCTGCGCCTGAATGGTGACGTCCAGCGCGGTGGTCGGCTCGTCGGCGATCAGGACCTTGGGATTGCACGCGAGCGCCATGGCGATCATCACGCGCTGGCGCATGCCGCCCGAGAGCTGGTGCGGATACTCGCCGGCCCGCCGTGCGGGGTCGGCAATGCGCACAATCGACAGCATTTCCACCGCGCGGTCCCAGGCGGCCCGCCTTGGCAGGCGTTGGTGAATGCGCACCGATTCGGCGATCTGATCGCCAACCGTGAGGACCGGATTGAGCGAGGTCATCGGTTCCTGGAAGATCATTGAGATGCGGTTACCGCGGATGCCGCGCATCCGATGCTCGGACAGGGTTGTTAGTTCGGTGCCGTCGAACTGGACCGAGCCGGACATGACGGTCCGGCCATCGTCCTCCGGGATGAGCCGCATGATCGACATCGCCGTGACGCTCTTGCCACATCCAGACTCGCCGACGATGCACAGCGTTTCGCCACGCTTTACGTCGAAGGACACGCCATTGACCGCGCGCACGACACCATCCCGAGTGCGAAAGTGGGTATGCAGGTCACGCACCGACAGCAGCGTGTCGGACGTGGGGTTAGCAGTGGCTATATCGTTCATCACATCCGTCGCGCGATTCGTGGATCGAGAGTGTCGCGCAGCCCATCACCCACCAGATTGATCGCCAGCACGGCGATGGCAAGCATCAGGCCGGGAAAGAAGATGATCCACGGTGAGATCTGAAAATAAGTGCGCCCCTGGGAGATGATGTTGCCCCAGCTCGGAATTTCTGGCGGCGTTCCAGCGCCGAGGAACGACAGACCCGCCTCGATCAGGATCGCCGACGCGCATACGTAGGTCGCCTGCACGATGAGCGGCGCGAGCGTGTTCGGCAAAATATGCCGGATCATGATGATGCGGGCACGCGTTCCGGTCGCGACAGCAGCCTCGATATACGGCAGGTCGCGCACCGTCAGCACAACACTGCGCACCAAGCGCACCACGCGGGGGATCTCGGGGATCGTGATCGCGACGATGACGACCAACAGGCTCGCCTGCATCAGGGTGATCAGCGCGATCGCCAGCAGGATTCCCGGGATCGCCATCAACCCATCCATCACGCGCATGACCACGTTGTCAATGCCCGGGTAGTAGCCGCAGATAACGCCAATGACCAGTCCGATCACGGTCGCAATCGCGGCGACGCTAACGCCGACGATCAGTGAAACACGCGTGCCATAGACGACGCGGCTGTAAACGTCGCGCCCGAATTGATCGGAACCGAACCAGAATTCCGCCGACGGGGATTTCAGGCGGTTGAGCGGCTCAAATCCAAGCTGGTCGCCGGCGATCCAGGGAGCCAGCAGTGCGACTAAGACGAACACGGCCAGTATTGCGCTGCCGATAACGATGGTTGGATTGCGACGCGACCAGTCCAACCAGTCGAACTGGCGCGAAGCGGCGGCAATGGGGGCAATGGGGGCAATGATCGTGGCGGAGTTCATCGTGGCGCGCTAGTAGCGAATGCGGGGGTCGAAGAAAACGTAGCTGATGTCGATCAACAGATTCACCAGCACCTTGACGCCGGCGAAGATGATGATCAACCCTTGGATGATCGGATAGTCCCGCTTGAGGATCGCATCCACTGTCAACCGCCCCAGCCCAGGAATGTTGAATACGGTCTCGGTGATCACCACGCCCGAGATCAGCAGCGTCAAACCGATGCCGATGACCGTGACGATCGGCACGGCGGCGTTCTTCAGCGCGTGGCGCAGCAGTACCACGATCGTGGCGACGCCCTTAGCACGGGCAGTACGGATATAGTCTTGCGAGAGCACCTCTAACATGCTGGCCCGGGTCATCCGGGCGATCAACGCCATGTAAGCCATGCCGAGCGCGAACGCCGGCAGGACGATTGATCGCGCCGTCTGATCGATGCCCTGCTCCAACGGCCGGTAGCCCTGCACCGGCAACCAACGGAGTTGAATCGCGAAAACATAGATCAGCAGGTAGCCAATCAGGAACACAGGCAACGCGAAGCCGAGTACCGAGAACCCCATCACCACGCGATCGATTGCCGTGCGCGCCTTCCACGCCGCCAGCACGCCCATCGGTACCGCGAACACGATCGCCACCGCCAGCGTCGAGACAGCCAGCACGATCGTAGGCTCGAGACGCTGCGCGACCAGCGTCGTCACCGGCAGACCGGAGAAGATCGATGTCCCCAGGTCGCCGCGCATCAGGTTCATGACGAAGGTGCCGAACTGCTCCCAGATCGGTCGGTCGAGGCCGAGTTTTTGGCGAATCCCGGCGATTGCTTCCGGGGTTGCGTCGTCACCGGCGATCAACGCCGCCGGATCACCTGGCGTGAGGTGCAGCAGGAGAAAGACGAACAATGCGACGAAGACCATGACCGGAATCGTCGCCAGTAGGCGACGTGCGATGTAGGCCGTCACGGGCGCACTTGGGTTTGAGCCTTGGTCCGTACCACCTTATTTCTTCTCGATGTTCCACATCGGTGGCACCGCAGGCATCATCTGCACACCCGAGAGCCGATCCGACCGGTAAGCGACTGGATTACTCCATTGCCCGAAGGGGATGTAGGGCACCTGATCGTAAGCGCGCTTGGAGAGCTCCACCATGACCTTCTTGCGCGCCTCCAAATCAGGCGCGAACGCCCATTCCTTGCGCAAATCCTCGAGCCGCTTGTCGCACGGCCAGCCAAACCACGCCTTTTCGCAGCCCATGCCGATCTGGGTATGGGTGATCGGGCTGGACGAGGCCACGACGTTCGTTCCGGTAATGAAGATGTTCCAGCCGCCTTGGGCCGGGGTTTCCTTCTTGGCACGACGCGAGACCACCGACCCCCAATCCATCGCCTGCACGTCGAGATTCAAGAACTTCGCCTTGCGCAACTGCTGGATCATCACCAAGTTGGCCGGGTTAATGTACGGATGATCGGTCCCGTGCAGAATGGTGATCGGCTCGCCCTTGTAGCCCGCCTCCTTGAACAGCTGCTCGGCCTTGGCGATGTTCTTCGGCCCCTTGTACGGCTCGCTGCCGGTGTCGTTCTCCATCGCCACGCCGCAGCCGAAATACGAAAAGCAAAGCTTCTGCAGGCTCTTGTCGGGAGAAATCGTGTTTACGTAGTCGGCATTGTTGATCAGGTAGTACATCGCCTGTCGCGCCTTCACGTTGTTGAAGGGCGGATGGAGATGGTTCAACTGAAGGATGCCCGCGGTGCCCATGGCGGGATGCGTCTCGATCTTAATCCCCGGTGTCGCCTTGAGGATCGGCAGGAAGTCGAGTGCCGGAGCCTCCAGGTAGTCGATCTCGCCCGCGGCCAGCGCCGCCTGCGCGGTCTGCGGGTCCGACATCCAGAGGAACTCGACTCGATCGACCTTCACAACCTTACCACCAGCATGACCCGAGGCTGGTTCCTTGCGCGGAACGTAGTCCTTGAACTTGACGTAGACTGTCTTGCTACCCGGCACCCATTCGTCACGTTTGAACATAAAAGGACCCGAGCCGACCACCTCCGTGATCTGGACGAAGGCATCGACCATCGCCTCTTTTTCACGCATCACGAACGGAATGCTGCTGGCGCTCTTGGCCAAAGTGTCGATCAACAGGCCGTAGGGCTCCCTCATGGTCCACTCGAAGGTCTTGCTGTCCTTGGCGACCAGCGACGTCGTGTAGCTCATCAGCTGCTTGCCGGCGCTGTCGCGTTTGCCCCAACGGTTCATTGAGGCGACGACGTCCTTGGCGGTGACCGGCGATCCGTCGTGGAACTTGAGCCCGTCGCGCAGCTTGAAGGTATAAACCTTGCGGTCGGGACTCACCGTCCAAGTGTCAACCATCTGCGGCTGCGGCTTAAGATTGATGTCACTGGAGAACAGCGTGTCGTAGACCATCAGACCATGGATGGCGGCGATGGTCTGCGTGGTCCAGATTGGATCTAGCGTGCGGACATCGGCGTGCATGACGGCGCGCAAAACTTTTTCCTGCGCGTGCGCCGGAGACATTGCGAACCACCCATAGACAAGCAGGAGTGCGGTTGCGAAGAAAATTCCCGATTTACTGGCACGTGTCGACATGAGGTGTCTCCATAGCTAGTTTATGAACATTGAAGTATTTTCACGGCTCCAATTGGTTGCGACAATTCGTATAAACCCCTACTACTGATTGCGGGCTTCCAAAACCAAGTGGCATGGTTCTGTCGCGTTAATTGCGAGAGGACAAGGCTTTTCCGGCGGACGGTCTAAACTCGGCTTTTCGAAATTAATGCAACCGAACCCTCGAACCTTCATCAACCAATCAATCCATGTCGCAATCCACTCTTTCCCTTCTTCCAGTCCACAAACTTTCGCAGGAACTGATGGCCCGACGTCTGTCACCCATCGACCTGACAGAAGCGTATCTGGCGTGCATCCAGGCTAAGGAGCCGAAGCTGCAGGCCTTCGTCGAGGTCTGGGCCGACGATGCCCGCCTGGCGGCGCGCGGTGCAGATGCGGCGATTCGCTCTGGCCATGCGGTCGGGCCGCTGCACGGCATTCCGATTGCGCTGAAGGATCTGGTTGAGATCGAGGGCCGGATCGTCACCGGCGGCAGCGAAGTGTGGCGCGAGCGCAAGGCGACGCGCACCGCGACCCTGGCGCGACGCCTGATGGCGCAGGGCATGATCGTTCTCGGCAAGACCCACACCGTTGAATTCGCCATGGGCGGCTGGGGCACGAATTCGCTGCGTGGCACGCCCTGGAATCCGTGGGATCTGCAGCGCCAGCGCACACCAGGTGGATCGAGCAGCGGCTCGGGCGTTGCCGTGGCGGCGGGACTCGTGCCATGGGCGGTGGGCACCGACACCGGCGGGTCGGTTCGCCTGCCTGCCTCTTGGTGCGGCATCACCGGGCTCAAAACCACGATCGGACGGGTCAGCACCTATGGCGTGCTGCCCTTGAGTCCGACGCTTGACACACCCGGCCCGATGAC
>Ga0209284_10002273_pt1 | contig 26665 bp, 18 predicted proteins | sample FRY03_FD_187211 | JGI IMG/M metagenome (GOLD analysis project Ga0209284, IMG submission 187211) | Freshwater microbial communities from Lake Fryxell liftoff mats and glacier meltwater in Antarctica - FRY-03 (SPAdes) (version 2) | ecosystem: Environmental > Aquatic > Freshwater > Ice > Glacier...
AGACCAATTCCGTCGGCAGCACTGTTAGCCTTTATTTGATGGGCTACACTTCCTCGGGCAATTCACTGGCCTACAGCGCATCCGGCCTGCCGATGGGTCTGAGTCTGGGAAGCTCCATGGGAATGGGAAGCATCATTACCGGAACTCCTACCAGCAGCGCCATCGGCAGCCATACCGTCACCATTACCGCGACCGACGGTGCGGTCAGTGCCAGCGTGACTTTCATCTGGACGGTCACTCCGAAAATAGTCACTTTGACCAACCCCGGTGACCAGTTAAGCTTTTCTGGCGACACAATCAATCTCGGCCTGGTTGCGTCCGATTATTACAATAACCCCCTGACGTTCTCTGCCATGGGCATGCCTTCCGGCCTGAACATTAACAGCCTTACCGGAATCATATCGGGCACCATTCCCAATTCACTCAGCAGCGGCGGCTACTTTTCGGTTTATGTCACCGCGATGGATAGCGTAACCTATGCGAGTGACAGCCAGACCTTCCATTGGGGCGTGGACACCTATCCAGCTTATCTCGTAACGGTTTCGCTGGCGGATCAGCTTTACGCTAATGCATTTGTCGCAGCGGCGGCAACGCGTTACCAAGCGACAGTCGGTTACGCCAGCCAAATATATGATGCCGCAGTGCTCAGTGCTAGATTGGCCTACGAGGGTACGGTTGTGTCTGCTGCTACGACCCTCGGTTCCATTTTCAATCAGGCCATGTCTACATACTACACCGCTTTCAAAAGCGCAGAGAATGCGTACGAGAGCGCCTTGGGTGCTGCTGATCAGTCTCACGCCGGCGCCGTGGCTGCCGCGAATGCCGCTTACGATGCCGCCGTTGCGCTTTATCAATTAGCGAGGGATCAAGCTCAGGCCTATTACGATGCTAATCCCAGCGATGCGGCTGCTCAAACGGCCCTCAATGATGCCGACGCAGCATTGAATTCGGCGATTGCGTCGGCCAGCGATGACCGCGAGACCGCCAACAACGACGCAGCCATTACTTACCAGGTGGCTCTGGATCTTTCCGAGGAGAATTTGTTTGACGCCCAGGCTCCTCTGATTACCGCATTCGACGCTAGCACCGTTGGTGCAGATCCGGCCTATGCTGCGGCGGGAACGACCGCTTGGGATCTATACCTCGTCGCCAAGGCCAACGCCGATGCCGCCGTGGTGCAAGCCGAAGATACGGCCTGGACTTTGTACTTGAGTGCTTTATTCGGTCAGCAGTCTAGCCTCGTGGCGCCAGACTCATTTATTCAGGCGCAGTTTGATGCGCAAGTCGCTGATGCGTTGTCCGCCTGGCAAGCCTCAGAACAAACCGCATGGAGCAGCTACACGACGAACATGGCGAATGTGCTCAATGCGCCTGCCTTGGGGCAACCGATCCTGGCGCCCACACCGGTAGTGTTTGCCGCGGTTGCACCTTTCCCGGGTTTGCTCAACGGGGCGCCGCAACAACTGGTGTTGGCAGCGCTGGCGCCTAGAATTCAATACTTCAGCCCGTTCCTGGCTTTGGCGGTTACCAAGGACGCCGCCATTCCCTTTCTCCCCGGCCATCATTACATCCCGGTTAGCGGAATCAGCGCACACTCCAGCCGGTTAACACAAGGAGCTCTCGAACTGGCCCTCGGCTGGGTTTCCGGCCAAACGAGTCCCGATCACGGTTTTACGACAATTGTAATTGATAATGTCACGATCACGCACCCAGACTACACCGCAGCAGTTCGCGCACGCCTGAACACACGCATAGCCGCCCTTCCCGCCGGAAAGAGATTGTTACTAGCGGAAATGGAAATCTTCATCGCAGATATTAAAACTTTGCCTGATACTGACATTATCAGAAAATATAACCGTGGCATTGGGTTGCAAAGAGAAAAGTTTATGAAGGACAACCCAAATGCTCCCGCGACCCCTGTCAATAGGGCTCAGCTTCGTGCGGAAGGCCTGCATCACTTGCGTCGGTTATCGTCATTGCTGTTGATGACGGCAGTTTATGAACTTCTCAACCAAACCGTGGGCGTGTTGAATGCCGCGGGGGGTAGCAGGAAGTTCCAAGGTGCGGTTGACGCTTTGGCCAACGGCAACATCGCTCTAGCCCAAGATCAGATGGGAATATTCGGGGGCAGCGGCTTTATCTCGGAATTGCAAGACCAGGTGAGTGTCACAGCCGCAGCCAATTTCGACAAGGCATGGCTAGCTGCTCTGGAAAGTGCCATACAAAGGGCTGCGGAGATCAACCAAGGGAATTAACCGCAGGCACCAAGTGAACTTTGGCGCTGGATCCAGCAGGTTCCGCGCCATCTTTGGCCACCGTGGAAAGTAGGAGTACATTATGAGTTTTTTCGTTATGTTGAGCCTTTCGGTTTGCTTATTGACTCCAATGGAGCCTTCCGTGAATGAAAAAATGACCTTGCAATTGATACAAGAATGGAAAACATGGCATAAATCGGGACTGCATGATTTGCAACTGCATGATTCCGAGAAGACAATAGAATTGGGGATTTTGGCAAAAAAAGATAAAGGTGTCATGAAACTTCTTCTCAAGGAACTGGAAACCCGTGACGCGCCGAATATATTTTATGTTAAATATCTTGCCTTGCTGTTGGGCCGAATCGAGGCCCTAGAAGCGATCCCCGCTTTATCGCGCATTCTTCAAGACAAGACCCGGCACGATTGTGATCGCGGTGGCGCACTTCATGCCTTGGGATGGATGGGTAAGCCGGCGCTTCCCGCGTTGGCCGAGGCCTTGAAATCCTCGGATGTTTTCGGGCGCAAATACGCCGCCGCCGCCTTGACCATTATGGGCGACTTCGGGGGGGGGAAGCAAGTGCCGGAGGCAATTTCACTTCTGTTAGAGGCGATGAAGGACGAGGATGAAGAGGTTCGCAGCACGGCCATCGATTGCTTTGGCTTTGAGGTCGCCTTCACCCCGGAATTCGCCGGCCCGTATCTGCTCAAGGCTCTGCAACACAAAAACCCCTTCGTACGCGTCGGGGCGGCCGAGGCGTCGATTTGCTTGATGGTAAACGGCGCGGAAGCGGAAAAGACAATACTTGAACTCTTGGGACATCCCAACATTGAAGTGCGCCTTCAAGCCCTGCGCGGCCTTGGGCATGGGGAACTTTCTTATGGAAAAGCGGCCGTGCCGCCTTTGCGCTCGGCCCTTAAAGATAAAGACAGCCGGGTTCGAGCGGGAGCGGCGCTTGCGCTCAGCTGCCAAGGGCCGGCGGCTGAACCAGCGTTGGGCGATTTGCTGAAGCTATTAAAGGAAGACAAGGATGAGCGCGTTCGTGCAAACGCAGTGACCGCTCTGGGGAGCATTGGCCCGGCGGCAAAGGAGGCAGTCCCCGCGTTAATCGACGCCCTCAAGAACGATAGCCTGATACACTGGAGCGCGATCAACGCCCTAGGCGACATAGGCCCAAACGCTCGCGCCGCCATTCCACTTTTGGAAGGACTTCTGCGCGAATATCAAGAGGTTGGCTCACCGGACGATGTTCGGCATGTAGCGTTGATGCTGGCAAAAATCCGGGGAAAATAACCGCGAAAGGGCACACCATCGATGTCAGGAGCGTGGCGTTTAGCCCGGACGGGAAACGGCTGGCGTCGGCAAGTGCGGATAATACGGTGAAGGTCTGGGACGCCCGGCCGCTGACTCCTGAGCCTAAGTAAAACGCATGTCGGGTGGCACGGCCCCAAACTCCAGCGGAATGGCATGCCAATCCGAAAGCAGAATGTGTTTCTCGGTGAATCAAGCATTTCTGCACCTAGCCCCTGGCAGAATGTCCGTCGCCATAGAGACCAAGCTCATGGCGGCTGGCAAAATCTCCTGATGCGCCAACTCGGGCAGGGTCTTGCACATGATTGGGCACTCCAAAAGCTGACTATCATCGGCGAAGCTATCGGGCGAACCTTCGGGAAACACTTAAGGGTACATTGTCTTGGGCCATCCGGCAGGCGACAGTGTTTTCTAGATCCAGCGATCAGATCATACAAAAACTGGGGTTGGCCTGATTTTGCAAAAGTTTAGTTAAGCCTTAAACGATGCTTCACCTTTAATTTCATTGACCCTTTACCCTTTCTAGCTTAAACTCATTACTTCATACCTTGGTGGATAATGAGACTGAATTATGTTGCGTATTCTTGGGTCGCCAAAAAGTCTTTGCGATGGATCTACCCGCAGGGAATTGCTGCTAGCAGGCGGTTTGAGTTTACTTGGTGCCTCAACTGGAAACGCAATTCCTGCCCCCATGGTCAATTCTAATTTGGGTAAATCTTTTGGTTCTGCTAAAAATGTGATTGTACTCTATCTCTTTGGCGGCCCCAGTCAGCTTGAAACTTTTGATATGAAGCCCGATGCCCCCGCCGAAATTCGTGGGGCCTTTAAACCAATTTTTACTTCCCTTCATGGCCTTAATATCAATGAGCATTTGCCTAAAGTTGCTAAAATTATGGATCGCACCACAGTTGTGCGGTCCCTTACCCATCCTTGGAATTTTCATGGCATGCAATGGGCAACTACTGGCTTGCCCCAAGGCTCCATTCCAGTTGAAGAAACTCAGAAACATGCGCAGCATTGGCCTTACCTTGGATCTGTTATTTCTTACCTCGAACAACAAAAACAGGGGCCAAAATCCCAAGGTAACATCCCTAACAATGTGATTCTACCTTGGCTTCTTTCTTCTCGAAGGCCAGCAGCTTTTTATGCACGCCCTCATGGGGCTTCTCTCGGGCATCAGTACGACCCCATCTGGACTTCTTTCCGGGGCACCGCTACCCGTAGCATGGTTCGTATGTCCAATGGCCCTGCTGAAAATATTGCAGACCCTTACTTAGGTATCACTCCCGAGAGCCGTTTCGAGTTCTTTGGCGACCCCGATACAGGTGCTGATGTTACACTCGATCGCCTGAGTAAACGCAAGGGCCTGCTCGAGCAATTGGAACTCGCCAACTTAAAATTTGATAAAAGCAATGAAGGTCAAAGGCATAATCGTCAAAGGCAGTTAGCGTTCGATCTTGTGGGATCGTTAAAGGTGCGAAATGCGCTTGACCTTGCACGCGAACCTGCATCTTTAAGGGAATCGTATGGTATGACCTTGTTTGGGCAGGGGGCGTTGCAAGCTAGGCGTCTGGTTGAGGCAGGTTGCAATTTTGTAACGGTTATTTGGGATGAGGTTGGCCAACTGAATGCGGGTTGGGATACGCATGTTGATCATAAAAACCGCATGAAAAATGATTTGCTGCCCGGTTTCGATGCTGCTTTTTCTGCGCTTATTTTAGACCTTGAGCAGCGTGGTTTGCTCGATAGCACTTTGGTTTGGGTGGCGAGTGAAATGGGCCGTACGCCTAAAATGGAAAATAATGGCGATGGCAGGGGCCATTGGGGGCGGGCATATTGCAATATTTTAGCAGGTGCTGGCGTTAAAAGAGGAAACATTGTTGGGCGTACTGATCGACTTGCCGCAGAGGTGACCGACCGACCTCTTTCCGCCAAGGATATTCTTGCTACCATTTATCATTTGATCGGCGTGAATGCGGAAACCACGGTGATTGATAAGTTAAATCGGAAAACTAATTTGTTGCCTTACGGAGAGTTGGTCCGCGAGATTCTTTCCTGATAGATTTATATCTATTAGATTAGCAATGTTAGGAGTTACGCAGTTGCCGGCCTCGGGCACTCCAGCCAAGGCGTATTTCGTATTCCCTCGGGATTAGACATCTGTAGGCGGTATAGCAAACGCGTGTAGGCAGCGTGTGCATGGGGATTCTTGTGAGTGTATTTATGTGCGTGATTAAATAAAATGATAAGGAAGATAACCAAAGCCAGCGACTGCGCTCGGTGAAGATTCTTGTTTGTGTGTTTCGCATTTCCCTGGGATCGCCAATTTCCTGATTGGCATATTGGATTAAGCCAATCGGGAAATTTGCGATCCCAGGATTAAGCATCTGTAGGTGGTGCAGGTGATGAAGTAAGCTAGGTCATTACCGTTTGGCATATTGGATTAAGCCAATCGGGAAATTGGCGATCCCAGGATTAAGATTCCCAGCAGCTTTCAGAGCCGGAAGCGTAAGCGAAGGTTTTCCTTTATCGACGGTTTGCCCAGCCCGGATCGTGGCTCGGTGAAGAATCTTGTTTGTGTGTTTCGCATTTTCCCGGGATCGCCAATCTCCTGATTGGCATATTGGATTAAGATTCCCAGCAGCTTTCAGAGCCGGAAGCGTAAGCGACGGTTTACCCGGATCGTGCCGCTGCAGCCCGGTTCAGTAGGTGATGAAGTAAGCTAGGTCATTACCATCGCTAACGCTTCCGGCTCTGAAAGCGTGTCTTTACTGCATGTAAAATCAAAAGGAGCAGTTGCATGGGGATTCCCCGTCGCAAAAGATATCGAAGTTGTAATTCCTGCCCGACCTTTTCACCGGGCCAAGCACAAATAGGAAATCTGCTCTAGCTCTTTTTGTCAGCTTTTTCTGGCATGTTCTCCGTCGGCTCAGGTGGCTCCTTACCAAACTTGGCACGATACTGCGCCGCAAATTTTTCCCTTAAACTCGGGTCACAAATAAAGCATTGGCTTTTGGCCCGAAGGTGCATATCACACCAATCTTTTTTATCCTGAAAAGCCTTGGCAACCTTCGAACTGCACATGCTGCATTCGCTTTCTTTGGTGCCATGCTCATCGCACCACCAACCCGAATGTGCTGTTTCATTTGCATTCTCCTTCATTTCGGTAGCCTTGCCTTTAGTGGAAGTTGCGTCTTTTCCGCATCCAATAATGGTGAAAAATCCAAGTAATAGTACTGCAGAAAACATCAATCGAATCATCAAACGGTCTCCTAAAAAGTTACACCCCAGGGCCAACCTGAAGCGTTGAAAATGAATTATCCGACTCTTTCGCAATGGAACCTTCCAAGGTATGCACTGGTTTTTCAGGCCAGCGAAACACCACGAAGACCACCCTTAGCACCAAAATCGACATGACCATGGCACTTAAAACCCCGCCTATCACCACCGTCGCCAGCGGCCTTTGCACTTCTGCCCCCATGCCCGTACTAAACGCCATTGGTAGAAAACCCAGACTGGCAACCAAGGTGGTCATCAGCACGGGGCGCAATCGGGTGATGGCTGCTTCTTCAACAGCCTTTTCCAAGGATCGCCCTTTTTGCATCAGGTGTCTTACATAAGAAACCAGAATCATGTCATCAAGTACTGCAACGCCGGAAAGTGCAATAAATCCGATGCCTGCAGAAATAGAAAAGGGCATATCTCGAATCCATAAAGCAAGTATGCCACCTACCCACGCAAAAGGGATCCCCGTGAACACGCGAAGGGTATCCATTACATTGCCATAGGTTGCATAGAGAAGTGCAAAAACGAGAAGTAAAGCAATAGGAACAACAAGAAAAAGCCTGTTTCTTGCGCGTTGTAATTGTTCAAACTGCCCACCGTAAAAAAGGTGATAGCGCCCGGGGGGAAGTGAAATGTTTTGGTTGATGGTTGATTGTACTTCATCGACAAACGATCCTAGATCACGCCCCCTAACATTGCAGGTAATCACAATTCGCCTTTGGCCCCATTCTCGCGTAATGGTTGAGGGGCCTTCGATGATTTTGATATCTGCAACCCGCGAAAGTGGAATTCTTTCACCCGTTGCGGTGGGCAGTTGTATCGACCCCACGGATTCTGGGCTATTTCTCCAAGAGTCGGGCAATCGAATTGCCAAGGGAAAGCGGAATTGCCCATCTACGATTTCACCCAGAGGTTTAGATCCTATGGATTCTACCAGATCAAGCACAGCCCTTGCAGGAATGCCGTAACGCGCGATTTGATCCTGTTTCACCTTTACCTGCAAGACAGGTTGACCGGTTACCTGTTCAACATTGAGGTCTGCAACTCCGGCAATACCCTGCATAACTTTTTGAATTTCAAGTGCCTTCTCTTTAAGAACCATGAGATCATCACCAAATAATTTGACTGCAAGATCGGATCGAGTGCCTGCAAGCATCTCATTGATTCGCATTTCAATGGGTTGGGAAAAGGCAAACTTTAATCCAGGGATTGATCGCAATTCTCGATCAATCAAAATGGTTAGAGCTTCTTGGGTTGTGCCTTTGCTCCATTGGTTTCTGGGTTTCAGGCTGATGAAAATATCTGTGAGTTCAACTCCCATAGGATCGGTTGCAACTTCTGCGGTACCTGCTCTGCTCCATACATGTCGAATTTCATCGGGGAATGCTTTTAAGAGAGCTTTTTCAACCAAGGTGTTTGTTGCAACCGATTCTTCGAGGCTGGTTCCTGCGAGTCGCACCGTTCCCAATGCAATCGCACCCTCGGAAAGCCTTGGGATAAACTCTGCTCCCAAATTGGGTGCTACCATGCCGAATGAAAATGCAAGTACTACAAATGCAAAAGCAAGAACCGCCGTTTTATGCCTCATCGTTGCTTTTAAAGTGGGTACATAAATCAACTTGATCAGCCGTAAAATAAAGGGTTCATGATCGGGCAATCTGCGGGGCAACATCAGGCTGGCCAATGCAGGCATTAGGGTTAATGATAATATCATAGATCCCAATAATGCAAATATCACGGTGAGGGCCATGGGGCGAAACAACTTTCCCTCGATGCCTTCAAGAGTTAAAATTGGCAGGTAGACAATTAAGATGATAAGCTCGCCAAACAGCGTTGGCCTGCGCACTTCTAATGCTGCCTTGCGGATGATTTCTTCCTTGCTTTCTTTCGTATTGTTTTCGGAAAGATGCCTGACGCAGTTCTCGATCATCACCACCGAAGAATCAACCACCATGCCGAAATCGATCGCACCAAGGGAAAGCAAGCTTGCAGCAATACCAAAGTGCAGCATGCCTGAAAAAGCAAACAACATGGAAAGGGGAATGGCCATTGCAACAATAAAAGCAGCCCGCATATTTCCAAGGAACATAAACAAGATTGCTATTACAAGCAAACCACCTTCAAACAGATTTGCGCGAACCGTGTCGATTACAAAATCCACCAATTCAGTGCGATCGTAAACAGTTTCCACCCTGACATTGCCTGGCAGTCGCTCTTTGATTTTTTCTAGTTGATTTTTCATACCCCAGGTAACTTCGTGGGAGTTTTCTCCCATGGTCATGAACCCTAATCCCAAAACCACTTCCCCCAAGCCGTCTGCGGTAACAGCCCCCCGCCTTACTTCGTGCCCGATGGTTACATCCGCAATATCTTTAAGTAGGATTGGAATACCATCATTAACTGCGAGTTGAATATTGCCAATTTGTTGAAGGGAAGTGGTGCGCCCTAGGCCTTGCACCAGAAGCATAGAACTCCCCTGATCGATCACGCCCCCGCCTACATTTTGGTTGTTCTCGCGAATAGAAAGTGCGACTTGATCAAAGGTGAGGCCGAATTTTGCGAGTCTTTGCGGATCAACCCGAACTTGGAATTGTTTTTCGAACCCACCCCAAGAGTTGACTTCTGCAACGCCTTTTAGGGTTCGCATCTGGGGCCTGATCACCCAATCATGGATGGTGCGAAGTTGGGTGATATCATCGCCTTTGCCTGTAACAATATAATGAAAAACTTCACCTAATCCTGTAGAGACAGGGCCCATTTTGGGTTTTTCTAGGCCCGCAGGAAGTTGGACTGTTCCCAGTCGTTCATTGATAATTTGCCTAGCGAAATAAATATCCGTGCCATCTTCAAAAATAACAACTACTTGTGAAAGACCGAATTTTGAGATGGAACGCAACTGGCTGATTCGGGGTAAGCCGCCCAATTTCTGTTCGATCGGGAAAGTGATTTGCTGTTCGATTTCTTCGGGGCCAAGGGCGGGCGCTACCGTGTTGATTTGAACCTGAACCGGTGTGGTATCGGGAAACGCATCAATATCTAAATGGTTGAGCGCAAGTATTCCAGATGCAATAAGCACAAAGGTTAATGCGATCACCATCCAGCGATACTTTAACGAAGTTTCAATAATCCAATTTAGCATGCGAGCCTCATTTATTTCTTGCTATGGCAGGCGCAACCTTCGCCCAAGCTACCCTTAAGAAGTTCAGACAATAAAAGCCCGCTACCCTGTTTTACAACAAGTTCGCCTGGTAGAAGCCCCGCTAGTATTTCCACTTGGTTATCATCACGAATGCCAATTCGAACCTTTCGCACCGAAAAGAATTTAGGCGAATCGGGTTTAAGAAAGTTGGCATTTCGAACAAAAACAATAATACAACACCCCTCCCATTGCACAGCCTCTTTGGGAACACAAAGGGCGTGCATTTCTTCGCGCAGGATGATTTTTCCGGTGCCAAAAGTGTTGGCGCGCATTTTTCCACCTGCATCATTCAGATTGGCTCGTGCCTTTACCGTTCGGGATTTAAGATCTGCCTGAGTGCTAATCCAAGAAAGGTTGCAGGTTACCTCTTTTACACTTTGATTTTCTTGAAATAAAACTTTCTGCCCAAGATGTAGGAAGCGTGCATCTTCACTTTTTACATCCAGTGTCATCCATTTGTGTTCATTATCAACCACCTCGAATAAAATCTTACTGGCATCTACAACCTCGCCTGCAACCACTTCCCTCGAAACAATCACGCCATCAATGGGGGAAACTAAGGGCAGAAGATTTCTGGTGATTTTTGAGGGATCGAGTTTGCTTGCGATCTCTACAGGAATTCCAAGAAAGTGGAGTTTGCTTTCCAGTATGTCGGTTGTGATTCCCTGCAAGTTGATGCTTTCCATAGGCATCCCCAGATTTACCAAGGTTTGCCTAGCTGTATTCAGCTTGATGGTGGATTCCCTTAAAGATGATTCGGCTTCTTCCAAGGTGGCAAAAGGGGTTGCCTGCCCAGCAGCCCGAAGCCTGCCCAATGTAAGGGAGCGTAATTGGCTTAGGGCAACCATTTGTAGCAATTCCGATTTCGCCTTGCCCACCTCGATGGCGTCAACCAAGGCCAGCATCTCGCCGGGTTTCACTTTTTCCCCCAAATGCCTCATTACTTTCCAAACTGTTCCCGAAGATCGGGCAGCAAGATGTGCCACTTTGGTTTGATCAAAAATAATTTCCGCGGGGGCTGATAAGAATTCTGTTATAGGCGCTGTCCAAGCTGGCTCTACTGTTATCCCTGCTTTTTCAACATCTTCTAAGCTGGCGAATTGAATGCGCCTTTGGTGCGTTTTGCATATCGGATTGTTGGCAACTCGCTCTGTAGAATTCAGCCCGAGTTCTGCCCTTTGTGTTATTTTTTCTAAATCTTTAACTGCAACCGCGGTGGTTTCAGGATGGCACATCGGGCATTCTGGAACCCCATGCCGCGCGCACCACCCAAATTCTTTCCCCTTAGGAAGAATCTTCGGATCGCATTCAATGCAAACCGATTCCTGAACATGATGCAGATCACACCAATCCTCTTTTTCAGAAGGCTGGCTCCATAAAGTTGAAAACTTTGAAACCTTCCAGCCAACTCGGTGCCCACCATAGGCAAGCGTACCCAGCGATAGCAGTACTAAAACAAGAACCGCTTTTTCTGTGAAAGGGCTTTTTGGTGCTGAAGCTTCGTTTTTGTTTTGATCCACCAAGTTAGCCATGGGAGATTCCTTAGGAAAGGTTTAATGGGTAAAAGATTACGATCTGATAAAGAGGCCTAATCCCGCTCTGAGGATTAGGGCAGTAAACATAAAAATATTTAAAGATGAGTTAAATCAGAAATGATTGAAGAAGCAAGTACAAAGGTGCTGCAGGCAGGCGTTGGCATTGTTTGGGGCATGATTTCTTTTGTTCCGAAATAATTTCAGGAATTGTGCTAGATTCGTGAAACACAAGTTCACTACTTGTATCGCAATTTGCTGGCTTTATAGTACCAACATAATCTGAAACAGCACCGTTTTGTTCGAATGGGCAGGAATGCGAAGAATTTTTTTCTTTTGATGGGCATGGGTTTGAATCTTCCCCATCATGGTTTTCGCATGATTTTTCAATGCAACATAACTCGCCCTGATGCGGTGAGGTATTATTAATGCAAGGCAATAAGCTGCAAAGGCATAAGTTAGCGGGGGCCAACTGTGCCAAACCTACCGAAAACAGAAATATTGGGATCAATATAAACTTCATTAATGTATTTATAAATTAAATCAAGAATTAAGTCAATTAGACCAAAGTAATACTTGGCACGACCCCTTTTGCGTTTAAATTGTTATAATAGTGCAAGCCAAAAGGTTTAAGCAATCTTTTACAGTTAACCGGTTACAAAGTTGATTTTTAATGCAAAATGTTTCGAAAACTGGACATGATGGATTGTATTCAGCTAATAAAAGCGGAAACATGGTTGGCCTCTTTGCCATGGTCGTCCTTATCGGCATGGGCGAACATATGGCTGAGCGCTTTTTGCCTCTTTACCTTCAAGAATTGACTCAGGCTTCCACCGCTATTTTAGCCATTGGGTTACTTGCCGGAATGGATGATCTTCTTTCTGCATTATATTCGTTTCCCGGAGGTTATTTAAGCGATCGCCTAGGCACTAAGCGCGCTTTGTTATTCTTCAATGTTCTTTCCATGCTAGGTTATCTTTGTGTTATTTTTATCGAAACATGGTGGGCGGTATTTGTTGGTGCCATGTTCTTCATTTCGTGGTCTGCTATTTCTCTGCCTGCAACCATGGATTTGCTTTCAAATATCCTTCCGAAGAATAAGCGAACGATGGGGGTTTCCATCTTGGCATTGGTCAGGCGGGTACCCAAAATTCTTGGCCCGATTGTTGGTGGCGCTTGCATTGCTGCTTGGGGTGTGGAAGGTGGCGTACGGGCTGCATTTGTATTTGCCTTAGTTCTTGCATTGTTTGCAGCCTTATTGCAGCAAGTGATGATTACCGATGATTCCAAGCAGCAAAAAGTTGCAGAAGCAAGCCCGATTAAACTTTGGCATGAAATGCCTTTCAATCTAAGAAATCTTCTTCTTTCAGATATACTCATTCGCTTTTGCGAGCGAATTCCAGATGCGTTTGTTGTAATTTGGGCTACACGGTTCATAGCTCAACCAGTTTCAGAATTAACCTTTGGTTTTCTTTCTGCAATTGAATCCATCACTGCAATCATGATTTATTTTCCTGTGGCTTATTTTGCAGATCGTTTTGGTAAGAAGAACTTTGTTCTTATCACTTTCCTGTTTTTCACTATTTTCCCTGTTGTGCTTTTATTTTCCCATTCGTTTGATCTTTTATTGGTGGCGTTTGTGGTGCGTGGTTTGAAAGAATTTGGCGAACCTACTCGCAAAGCCTTGATCATGGATCTTGCACCTGAAGGGCGTAAAGCCGCAATGTTTGGTTTGTATTATCTTATTCGCGATGTGTTGGTTGCTTTTGCAGCATTTGGTGGCGCCCTATTGTGGCAACTTTCACCCCAATTGAACCTTATGGTTGCATGTTTGTTTGGCATAATGGGAAGTATTTGGTTTGCCCGATATGGTAGTAATGAATCAAACGAAGTTGAAAAAGCTGTTTAAGTTTGCGGTTTCAATCAAAGCAATTCTTTCCCCACATTGGGTGAGGCTTTGGGGTGCAGTGTAACTGCAGTGTTTATAAAAAACGTACCTGCCCCCTATTCCGGTGTCTGTAACAAAAATCTAAAGGTTCAGCTAGATCAGCAAAGGCAAGAGCTAAGAAAAAAGAGCCCCATGGAATGTAATCCATGGGCTTTGGAAGAAGGGGAAGAGGGCATTGAATTAAAAGGGAGAAGTTGAAAGCCGGGCAAGCGAAGCGAAGGGCCCTTTTCCCGGAGGGAAGAGGGTTGGGAGTTGGGGGAAGAAAAAAAAGAAAGAGTAACAGTAAAAGTAAAAGCAAGGTAAAGGAACAAGTAAGGGTATAGATTATGTGGTTGGGGGAAAAGTAAGGTGTGGGATGTTATAGGGGATGCAATCGAACCATGAATTGTTTTAATTGTGAAGGATTGGGTAGTTTTAGCTTGAAGAACACTTTCATTTATTGAGAATAGTGGGGGTAGTTACTCAAGAGTTAATTTCATGGTTTCGGATTTTTCTGGTACAAAGCAAAAGGCATCTAAAGAATGGACACCCCGCATGTGGCAGGGATGTATCTTTCATTCTTGGATTCGGATGTTAGTTAAAAATCATTTTCTGATACATCCCAGTAAGTGGTACATAGGTTTTATTATTACTGTAGTGAGTATTTTGCACTTGGGATTAAGGCTGTTGCAAAAAGGGTTATATGGCACAATTCCTGAGAAAACGCAACTCAAGGAACCCCCTGTTTTTATTATTGGGCATTGGCGAACCGGTACGACGCTGCTACATGAGTTGCTGATTTTGGATCCTAGGCATAATTTTCCAAATACTTATCAATGTTTAGAGCCCAATCATTTTCTTTTGACAGAAAAGCTGTTCAAAAGGTATTTTAATTTTCTGCTGCCTAGTAAAAGGCCGATGGACAACATGGAAGCGGGTTGGGATAAACCTCAGGAAGATGAATTTGCACTTTGCATGATGGGTCAGCCTTCACCCTACCTTGATGTGGCATTTCCGAATAATAAGCCACTTGATAAGGATGCGTTTGAAATCGCAAGTTTACCGAGGCGTAAGAGGGAAGGTTGGAAGCGGGATTTCAAGAGGTTTTTATCGGAATTAACATATAATGATAGCCGCAGGTTGGTGTTAAAATCGCCTACGCACACGGCTCGAATTGGGACTTTGCTGGAATTGTTTCCTGAGGCGCGTTTTATACATATCGTGCGCGACCCTTATGTGGTTTTCCCCTCGACCGTGAATTTGTGGAAATCGCTGTATGATACGCATGGCATGCAAAAACCGAATTATAAAGGGATCGAAGAGAAGGTGTTTTCGGAATTTAATATTTTGTACAATTGTGTGGATAGGGATAAGCCGCTGCTAAAGGCCAATCGATTTTTTGAAGTGCGGTATGAAGATTTGATTAAAGATCCCTTCTCTATCATTGAGAATATGTATCAACAGTTGGAACTCGGTGACTTTTCGCTGGCAGCGCCCCATGTTCAACGCTATCTTGATAATCGGAAAGATTACAAAACCAACAAGTACAAGCCCCTTGAACCACGCTTGCTTTCTTTGATTACTGAGCGTTGGGGAAATGTTATCGATCGTTATGGCTACCCCCGAAGGGAAGCTGAATCGTTGGTGTAGTATCTTTTGTGTTTTAATTATTACTCGAGAGAATAGAGGATTTTATCATGGGGCGAACTGTAACTTTTAAGAATGAAGTAAAGACCTTGGTAGGCAAAGAAATTAAAGTGGGCGATAATCTTCCAGATTTTAAGTGCCTGATTGGTCTTGATGTACATACTTTGGCCAACACGGGTTCAAAGCCCAGGTTGTTTAGTGTAGTTCCATCGTTAGACACCGGCGTATGCAGCATGCAGACCAAGAAGTTTGATACGGAATTGGCTTCGGTGAATGATAAAGTCGCAATATACACCGTAAGCTTGGATTTACCATTTGCCCAGAAGCGTTTTTGTGGCGCAGAAGGCATCAGCAATATGCAAACCCTATCGGATTGCCATGACCATTCTTTTGGCAAGAATTATGGTGTTTTGTTAGAGGGTTTGCCTTTGCCTTTGTTGACTCGTGCGGTTTTTGTGGCCGATGCCCAAGGCAAGGTGGTGCATGCCGAGTATGTGGCTGAAGTAACCAATCACCCGGATTACGATGCGGCGATTGCCGCCTTAAAGAAATGTTTGTAACCAGTTATATAGTATGGTTTTAAAGCTAAAGCACCTGGGTATTCCGGGTGCTTTTAGTTTTTTAAGGTGGTAAAGATTGAGGCTTTTGGCTGAACAAAGGGGTTATGCCTGTAATACCAATTATGCCAGCGTATGGGATTAGAATTTTATCGGATTGCAAAGCATTTTTGTTGCACCGGTTTTAAACTGGATTAACTTAAGTAAATCGGAAAAAAATAGGTAAAAAAGTCGTGATTGATTCTGACTTTTAGGGTTTGGCAAAGTGCATCCCTCCTATAATTATCAGGTAATTGAAGTTGGCCATTTGGAGAACATAAAGATGTTTAATTTGCGCTCGAAGATTGCTTTTTCAACCCTTGCCTTTTTAGCGCTTGGGCAAAACCCTGCCTCGGCTGCTTGGAATAATGTTTATCAGGTAAGCTGCAATAATACCAAGGCGAGCAATTCAACCTCTAATTATCAACCTGCGCCAACCCCTTGCAATTTGCCTGGTTGCACCCAACAGATTTGCCAGCAGCAAAATTGTGCGACCCGCTATGTACAAAAATTCTACTACGAGCCTGTTACTTCCTACGAATCTACTTCTTATTACGAACCTGTTACCTCTTATAAAACCAGCTATTACTACGAACCCGTTACTTCTTATAAAACTAGCTATTATTATGATCCTTCCTCTTGCGGCTATCAGCAGATGGCAAGCCCCGTGACCAGCTATCAGTTGAAGGCGCAGAATTGCCCTGTAAATTCCTATATGCTGCGAACTGCTTTAAAGCCTGTAACCAGCTATAAGCAATCGTATTATTATGAACCGCAAACCACTTGCTACAATACCACAGTAGGTGCGCCTATAATGCCTCAAATTGCAGCCCCATGCACAACGCCTGCTGCGGTGCCAATGGCGCCTGTACCGAATCCGAATATTGCTCCCGGGGTAAATGAGCAACGCGCAACCCCTGCACCTGCACCAGCAGCGGTGGCCCCTGGAATTAACGAAAACAGAGAACTTGCGCCAAATCCTACTAACAGCAGCAGATCTTCTGTGATACCAGGAAAAACGGTCTCCCCTGTTGTACCCGCTCCCCAAGTTCCTTCTTCCGTTAGGTTGGATCGTATCGTTTCTTTAAAAGCGGCTTCCAATCTTGAAGGCAGTGTGGTTACCACCAACATGCTTCCTGCGACCAATGCAAAGCTTTTTCTGGTGCACGAAACCATTCGAGGATTAAAGGTAAATCTTACAACCGATGCTAATGGTAGGTTTTCCACTAATGTTGAATCAGGGAACTGGTTGGTTTACCTTGCTGATGTTGATGGCAGGGCAGTTTTCCAAAAGCAGATCGAAGTAAAAGCTTCCGAAATTCAAACCATGAAGTTGGTAAGCCGTTAATATTTTTTATTAATCTAAATGAAGTGCCAGCTTTTATGCTGGCATTTTTTCGTTTATATCAACCCATTCGCTCTAACTTGCCAATTCTCATGGTAAGCTTTTCCGGTTATTTCAATTGTGAAGATTATTCCATTTTACCCTAGTAATCCTAAGAGACTTGATAAGCAGATTGTTTCAATTACTTGGATTATTTTGGACGATAAGCTTTTTGTGATTGGCACAAGGATGTGCCATCGCAGTTGGAAATAAAAACTCTCCTTTTGTTTTTCCATTAGTATGGATTGGTTTTTTTTGATGGCAATACCTACTGTTGGTGTTTGCCTTGTTCAACTTTGTAGTATAGTGAAAGGAATTTGCTATGTGGTCTTCATTATTTATCGGTGGTTTGCTGGCAACCGCTCAAACCCCACTTGAAAAAACAACTCTGCCTGTTGCTCCTATCTCTTTAGTTCAAGCTCCTGGGGCTAAAGAAGCTCCAATGGCTAATGGACAGCCCAAAGAAGAAGAAAAGAAAGAAGAAGATCCTGCCCAAAAGTTCTTCTTGATGAAGCTTCTTGAAGGGAAATCTTCTGGTGAATTTCTTGATAAATCAGGGATCACCATCAAAGGTTATGCAGATATGAACTACACTGCATCTACTGCTAAAGGTGATAACTTACCAATGGCAATGAACTATAAGGCTAACCAGTTCTTGCTTGAACAGAACTCGATTATCATTGAAAAAGCAGTTGATACTAAGGCTAACGAAAGAACTTGGGGCTTTACGATGATGGGTCTTCTTCCTGGTAGCGATTATCGCTTTACCTTGCAGAATAACTTGATGGATAGCCAACTTAAGGGTAACAATGGGAACCCCAATACCTATGGCGTTGATGCTCCCCAGTTCTTTGTCGAAACCTATAATCCAGACTTTGCAAAAGGTGTGGATACGAAGGTTGGCCGTTTCTATACCATCCTTTTCAATGAAAGTATCGATCCCACCCAGAATAAACTGGTGAGCCGTGCACTTACTTTCATGAATAATCCTTTCACCCATACCGGTGTTCTTACTACAACCAAATTGGATGATCGTTGGACATTCTACAACGGTTTGACAGGTGGTGCAGATGTGTTCTTTGGGTCTTCAGCCAAAGCTTCTTACCTCGGTGGTTTGAAATGGGAATCGGAAGATGCCGGAACAAACTTCAGCTTGAACACCCAGCTTACCGATCCTAGCTTCAACCAGACCCAAAATACTGCTAATACTTATGATGTGTTTGAAGTTCAGTTCAACCACAAAATCAATGAAAAGTGGTCTTACACCTCGGATACGATGTTTTCGTTCATCAACAATGTGGTAGGACGCAGTTATTTTGACAGAGATGGGATTACATCCCGCCCCATTAATGGTTGGGCTAACTGGTATGGGTTTGTCAACTACTTGACTTACAATGTAACCGACAAGCTATCTACCACCAGTCGTGTTGAATTCTTTACGGATACCGAAGGGTTTAGGACTGGCTATAAAGGCCTCTATACGACCCTTACCCAAGGTGCTACCTACAAGATGTATGATGAACAACTTTGGGTTCGTCCTGAATTTCGCTACGACAATAACTCCACCTCGAAGGCTTACAATAATAATGGTGACCCATCCAATGGGTTATTCACCTTCGCAATCGATGTGATCTTAAGATACTAACATCGGTGGATAAGATGGAGTTAAAAAAAGGAAGAGGCTCTGGGAAACCAGAGCCTCTTTTCTTTTTATAAAAGCAGTTCAAGTGTTACTTCAAATTCTTCTGAATGTAATCAAGAACTTCCTGGGGATGGGCATCTGGCTTTACAGTGGTGTAAATTTTCTTGACGATGCCTTCTTTATCGATCACATAAGTGTAACGCGAAGCCATGCCCGATTTGCTAAGCGCACCAAAAGCCGCGGTGACTTTCTTTTCGGGATCCGCAAGCAGAGGGATTTCGAGTTTTTCTTTAGCTACGAATTTCTGTTGTAGTTCTAAGGTATCGGTGCTGATACCAAAAACGACGGTATCAAGAGCTGCGAATTTTTCAGCAAGACCGCTGAATCCGCAGGATTCCTTGGTTCAGCCACCCGTCATAGCTTTGGGGTAGAAGAAGAGAACTACATTTTTTTTGCCTTTGAACTCACCTAGATTCACTTTGGAATCTTTCCCCTTGGTCGCTGCGTTTAGCACCACTTCGGGGGCCGGTTTGCCTTCTTCTGCTTTATCTGCAGCGTACGACATCATTGCTACTCCTAAAATCCCTGCGAGGGATAACAAAAATCGCCTCATTTGTTTCTCCTGATTTTGTTGAACAAAAGGTAGGGCCACAGAATATAATCTTCTTACAAAAAAGCGGTCTTAGCAAGAAGGTAATGCTAAAAATGCGTCCTGTACTAAATAAAAAAGCTGCCATGCCTTAAAAACATGACAGCTTCGATGTTCAGTAAACTGGGTTAGTTTTACTTGTTACCACCAACAGCTTTTAACGCATCGTCAACTTCTTTGATAAGGGGGGCGATGGTTTTGGTGAGATCCTCAATTTGGTTGGTGCCTTGAAGGATGAGCTTTGGGTTGGCTCGCTTGCGCATTTCTGAAAACGCAACTGGAATCTCTGCCTGGATTTTCTTTTCGATGACTTCTGCGGTGATCTTCTCACGAACCGACTCTAAATTAATCGTGGTATCTGCGGGAATGCGCTTGTCGCATTTTACGATAATCAAACCTTCGGGGGTGCCGATCACAGGGCTGACTTCATTGGGTTGAAGGGCGAATGCTGCTTTTTCAAGTTCTTCATTACCCGTGGTGTTTCTGGCAATGGGCCTGATTTTTCCTGCAGTTGCAGCAAGGGATGCGCTTTTCTGATTCTTCGCTGCTTTGTGGAATTCTTCTTCGGAATCTCTAAGTCTGGGGTAATCAGAAAGCACTGCTCTTTCAAAACCTTTTTCATACATCACAATCCTGCATTCGACTTTTTCGCCATAGTATGCATCAAAGGCTTTCTTGATATCTTCATCGGTTACCTTGACCCTAGAGCGAACCAGTTTGCTCAACATTAATTTTGGCCGAATCACATCTTCTTTCCATTCATAAAGGTTCTTGCGATAATTTTTAAGTACCTTGTCGACGAAAGTTTTGCGATCGACATTAAGGCCCTTTAAATCTTCGGAAAGGGAGTTTTCAACTTCTGCAGCGGTGACTTCGATGCCAGCCTTACGGCATTCGTTGTCGATGATTTTTTTGTTGCAAAGCAAATCGAGCCTTTCGGTGCCGTAGCGTGCGATCAAATATTCACCCAATTCTTCGCGCGTAATGGGTGTGTTGTCGTAAACATAAGCTACAACTCTGCTGGAATAATCAGAGTTGGTGGAAGGAATGTTTGAAGCTTGAAACGATTTGGGAAGGGAAGCGGGCGAAGTTGATTGCTTTGCCTCGGTTTTTACTTGGGGAGTTTCAGCAGCAACTTTTGGCTGCGGAACTTTTCGTAAAACGAGTATTGCGGTGAGGGCAACCCCTAGAGTTAAAACTGCTAAGCCGATGCGTTTTGGCCAATCAGTGTTCGAAAAATATTTTGCTTTACTATCCATGGGTCTTGCCTCCGTGCAATGATCTTTATTTGGGAGCGTCCATTCTCCCGAATATGCATTTATAACTTTTATTAAGCAAGAGAAGCAATACCGACCGGGAAAGAGAACTAAAAATGTAAAAAGCAAACTACTTGCATTCTGATTTTATGTGATTATCATGCTTACCTAGGCTGGTTTTTCAAGGTAAACTACCAGAGTGTCGTATTCTTCCATTTTAACTTGAGGTGTTTAGCATGGCTGTGGCAGGAAAAAAGACCGTTAAAAAGGTATCACCCCCAAAAATTAAGCTAACCAAGCTTCTCATCAATAATAAATGGGTTGATCCCGTTGAGGGCGGAAGTTTTAAAACCTACAACCCTGCAACCGGGGAAGTAATTGCCAAAGTTGCAGAGGCTTCTGCCAAGGATGTTGATCTTGCAGTGAAAGCCGCACGCAAGGCGCTTGAATCTGGCCCTTGGGCAAAGATGGATGCAGCAGATCGCGGCAAACTTATGTTCAAGCTTGCAGATCTTATCGAAAAAAATGCGGAAGAACTTGCTGTTCTTGAATCTTACAATTGTGGCAAAACCATAACTGATGCCCGAGGCGATTTGGTAGGCACCATCAACACCTTGCGTTATTATGCGGGCTGGGCCGATAAAATCGAAGGCCGTACCGTTCCTGTTCGTGGAAAATTCCTTTCCTATACCCTGCGCCAACCGGTTGGCGTTATCGGTCAGATCATTCCTTGGAACTTCCCCTTACTGATGTTGGCGTGGAAGTGGGGGCCAGCACTTGCCTGTGGCAATACCATCGTGTTGAAACCCGCCGAGCAAACTCCGCTTACTGCCCTTCGCGTTGCAGAACTTGCAATTGAAGCGGGATTCCCTGCAGGGGTTATCAACATTGTAAATGGTTTTGGTGAAACCGCAGGGAATGCGCTTGTGATTCACCCTGGGGTAGACAAGATTGCATTCACCGGCCATGTTGAAACCGCAAAGATCATTCAAAAGAAAGCTGCAGATACTTTAAAGCGCACCACTTTTGAACTGGGAGGCAAAAGCCCCAATGTTGTGTTTGCAGATTGTGATATGGATCAGGCGGTAGAAGGCGCATTTCATGCTATCTACTTTCATTGTGGCCAGTGCTGCACCGCGGGAAGCAGACTTTTTGTCGAACAAAAGATTCAAAAAGAATTTGTTGAAAGGCTTGCTGCTAAAGCTAAACAACGAAGAATGGGCGACCCCTTGGATGAATCCACCCAACAAGGCCCCCAGGTTTCGCAAGAACAACTTGATAAAATCCTGCATTATGTTGCTCTTGGTCAACGCGAAGGCGCAAAGTTGGTCACGGGTGGTCAACGCAAGGGCGCCAAGGGTTACTTCGTCGAACCCACCATCTTTGATGGCGTACGAGACGAAATGGCAATAGCCAGGGATGAAATCTTTGGGCCCGTGGTTAGCGTTCTACCCTTTAAGGATATGGATGAAGTTGTTGCCCGTGCCAACGATACTTTCTATGGCCTTGCTGCAGGGGTTTGGACTAAGAACATTGATAAGGCGCATAATTACGCTGCAGCGGTCAAAGCTGGAACGGTTTGGGTTAATTGTTACCACATTGTGGATACGACAACTCCTTTTGGTGGTTTTAAGCAATCGGGCCAGGGTCGTGAAAACGGTGAGGCTGCGCTTGATCACTATACCGAAATCAAAACGGTAACAGTGAGTCTTTCTTAAGCTAATAAACTTTTGAACTTGTTGAAAAAAGAGCCGAGGTTGCATCATTGCAGTCTCGGCTTTTACTTTATAGCTTTCTAAACTTGTAGCCAAATAGTGATGATGCCACTCCAAGGGGTAGAGCTGGCTTCTCTCGTTTTCAAGAATTACGCTTGAAATGCCGCTTGTTTCACTTAATTGTTAATGTTTATCATAAATTTACGGTTATAGTATTACTGTGCTAGTTCGTTTTTCTCTTAGTTAGATTTTCAAATGGCCTTATTAAATTATATTGTAAATCCTGTTAGTCGGAAAAGTTACGCCCTCACTGGCTTTTCTCTGATGATTGTAAAATACGCAATCGATATTTGGGTTGCAGGGCTTATTTTTAATAGGCCATGGTCTCCCAAAAACTATCTCATTTGGCCTGATAATCCAATTAATATTCTTGATCTAGCCCCTGCTGATAAAGAATTTGCTCTGTTTATGTTGGCAATCGCAGTTCCTTTTATCATCATAGGAACAACGATGACTTACAGGAGGCTTTTATCTGCTGGCTTGCCTGGGGTTTTACTGGTGCTTTTTTTTGTTCCGTTAATCAACTTGGGGCTAATTGCTATTCTCTGCCTGGTCCCCGAAAAAAACTTGATAGCTATCCCTCACAATGATTCGTTGGATCCTTCGCCATTAATTATTAAAGTATATCCCGTGGGTTGGAAGGTGATATTTAAGTCAACGATTTTATCTGCTTTATGCACCAGCATAACTTCTGTTGCCCTTGTATTTCTTTCAACTAATTTTCTCGGTAACTATGGGTTTACACTTTTTCTTGGAGTGCCTTTCGCACACGGTTTTTTCTCTGTACTTATCTTTGGTTGGAAAAATCCCCAGCCTTTTTCAAGTTGTATGAGTGTTGGTTTTTACTCCAGTCTACTTGCGTTTCTTGCCGTGTTTATTGTGGGTATTGAAGGTGCTATTTGTCTTATTATGTTCTTGCCTTTAGGGTTGTTGCTTTCAACAATTGGGTCGGTTTTTGGCTTCTTAGTTCAAGCAAGGCCTTGGCTACAAAGCGCCTACCCACTTATATTGCTTCTGCACTTGCCTGGGTTACCCTTACTTATGGGAATGGAATGCCTGTTGCAAGAAACTCCGCCTTTAAGGGAAGTTATTAGTATTGTCGAAATTAATGCCCCACCTGAAAAAGTCTGGAGCCAAGTAGTTGCGTTTCCGCCAATTCCTGAGGCCAATAAGCATTGGATGTTTCTTACAGGCGTGGCTTATCCTATTCGTGCAGAGATTCAAGGAACCGGGGTTGGTGCAGTAAGAAATTGCATTTTTTCGACCGGGCCTTTTGTCGAACCTATCACCTGCTGGGATATGCCTCACAAGCTTTCGTTTGATGTGATTAGTCAACCTTGCCCCATGCAGGAGTGGAGCCCTTACAATATTCACCCGCCACATCTAGATCATCATTTGATTAGCAAGAAAGGCGAATTCAGACTGATTCGCTTAGAAGGCAATCGTACTCGCTTAGAAGGCAGTACTTGGTACAGCAACAACATGTGGCCTAATGGTTACTGGGGGATTTGGTCCGATGTGGTCATCCATGGGATTCATCTGCGTGTACTGGATCATATCCGAGTGGAATCGGAAAAATTACCATAACGATTTTGATAAAGCGTTTAACTTTAGGGGGTTAATTTCTTAATCAGTACGAGTGAGTTTCTACCACTCTTCTCATATTTTTCTTTGCGAGACAAAGGCAGCATATCTGGAGAACCGGGTTGGAACCCACCTTTTTGCTGAAAAAAGTTGATTGCCTGAGTGGATAAACAAAATAATTCCTGCATGCCTGCTGCTTTTGCAAGCGACTCACCATATTGCATAAGCTTTGTTCCCACACCTTGATTTTCATGGCGTGGATCTACACAAAGGCATGCTAATTCAGCTTTCTTTTCGTTGGGGAAAAATCGCAGAGCAGCACAGCCTGTGGGGTTTTTATCCACCTCAAATACAAAGAATTCATCCACCTGCTTTTCTATTTCCGCACGGCTTCTGCTGATCAACTCTTCGTTCGCAACTGAATTTTTTATAAGTGAATGAATCGCACGAGAATCTTTCTTTTGCGCTTTTCGAATGGCTACATATTCGTTGGCATGTATCAGCGTTCCTATCCCCTCGTTGGAAAATACCTCTGCAAGCAATCCTTCTTCCACTTGGCCGTCGATAAGATGAACTCGGGGCACGCCACCCCGAATCGCTTTAATCGCCTGTTCGATTTTTGAAACCATGGGCAAAGTAATATCATCGCGTTGCTTTTTAAGTATCTGTTCTGCATCATCAACAGAAATCTGCCTGACGAACGATTCTTTATTATCATTCTTTTTTAATTTGTGAATGATCAGCCCGGATTGCGTTGTTAGGTAAATCAGTTTCACCGCCTGCAACGCCCTTGCGACCTCAGAAGCTACAATATCGGAATTAAGGCGAAAACTATGCCCTTCGCCATCGCAGCCTATCGGTGGGATTACTGGAACAATATCTTGCTTCAATAGGGAGTTTAGCAACACCGTATCTATTCTTTCAATCCTTCCCGTATGCTGTTGGTCGATCCCTTGAAGTATCCCTGCGGGATGCGCCACGATCGAATTACTTACCGATGCCTTAAGATCGGAGGAGGATAACCCTTCCAACAATTCATGGGAAACCCGGCAGGCAGCCAGCAGGCTTAAATCCAAGGTATCTGCATCGGTGATCCCTGTGCCATCAAGATTCGATGGTTTTTTTCCCATGATCTCTGCAAGTTTTAATATCTGGTGGGCAGCTCCATGTACCAGTACCACCCCGATGTTCAAGCTGCGCAAAAGGGCGATATCCAAAAGAATGTTGCGGAAGTTTTCGCTTTCAACCACGATGCCATCTAGCGCAATTACGAAGGTTCTATCCCGAAACCGGGGTACATAACGCAAAATATCTCGTAGTTTCGTAAGCTGGTGTATCATTTAAAATTCCCGTTATATGGTATCCTATCGTTGCACCTGCAGACATTCCTTCCTAGAATACTACTTACAAATGTAACCAAGTGGGCTTTCAAGGCAAAGCCCTGTTTATTCCAAGGAGAAGGAATGGCGGAAAAAGTTGTCATCGTAGGCTCTGGACCTGCAGGCTGGGCCGCTGCTATCTATTGCGCTAGAGCTAACCTCGAACCTCTTGTTTTTGAAGGCGCTATTACCGAGGAAAACCGCATTAAAGGCACGCTTCCTCTGGGCCAACTTGCCCTTACTACCGAAGTCGAAAACTTCCCAGGCTTCCCCGCTGCTAGCTTTCATCAATTTTTGGAATCTGCTTTGCCTGAACAACGCAGGCCTTACTGGGTTCAAGATAAAATTAAGCAACCGGGCCACGCCATCACCGGCCCCGAACTTATGGATTTAATGAGGCAACAAGCGGTTAACTTTGGTACCCGTATTATTACCGATGATATTGTCGATATCGACCTTTCTAAACGCCCTTTCGTCATTAAATCGCTGGAAGGCAATACTGTAGAAGCAATGTCGGTGATTATCTCGACAGGCGCTAGAGCTAACTATCTGGGCCTTCCCAGTGAAGATAATTTTAAAAATAGGGGCGTTTCTGCCTGTGCCGTATGCGATGGCGCCCTGCCTAGGTTCAGAAATAAGCCGATTGTGGTGGTTGGCGGTGGCGACTCTGCCGCTGAGGAAGCCTCTTACCTTAGCAAATTCGCTAGCGTTGTTTATCTTGTTCACAGAAGAGATAAGCTTCGAGCTAGCAAAATTATGCAAGATAGGGTCCTTGCCAACCCTAAAATCAAGCCTTGCTGGGATAGTGCGGTTGAGGAAGTGCTTGGCAATGATAAAGATGGCGTTACAGGCGTTAAATTAAAGAATTTAATTACTGAAAAAACCGAAGAATTAGCTGCATCTGGTATGTTTGTTGCTATTGGGCATACGCCAAATACTGACTTTTTGAATGGGCAGCTCACACTTGACGACAAAAAGTACATTGTTTGGAAAACTGCCCATCGAACGATGACAAGTATCGAGGGAGTTTTTGCATCGGGGGATGTCGCTGATAGTTACTATAGACAGGCAATTACTGCAGCGGGCAGTGGTTGTATGTCCGCATTAGATGCAGAGAGATGGCTTGCTGAACACGAAGAACTTTAGTTTTCTGGTTGACCTTTAGGCCTTAGATAACTATTTATATTAGTAGGAAGACCTCGTAGCTCAGTTGGTAGAGCAACAGACTTTTAATCCGTAGGTCCTG
>Ga0209284_10002276_pt1 | contig 26641 bp, 17 predicted proteins | sample FRY03_FD_187211 | JGI IMG/M metagenome (GOLD analysis project Ga0209284, IMG submission 187211) | Freshwater microbial communities from Lake Fryxell liftoff mats and glacier meltwater in Antarctica - FRY-03 (SPAdes) (version 2) | ecosystem: Environmental > Aquatic > Freshwater > Ice > Glacier...
GACAAAAATGCTCACCCAAGACCAACTCGACTTCTACCGGGAAAACGGCTATCTGCACGCGAAGGGACTTTTTACGCCGGAGGAAGCCGCTGCCTATCGCCAGGAAGCCCACGAACTGATCGCCCGTTTGCAGGCGGTGAAAAGTGTGGAAGCCACCTGGGAAAGCGCCAAAGAAGTCACAATGACAAAGACTTCTCTGCTCCACTGCCACGACGTGCAGTTCCAGAGCGCGGCCTTTGCCCGGCTAATCACAGACCCCCGTTTGATGGACATTGCCGCGGGCATTATCGGCTCGCCCAATGTCCAGCTTCACCACAACAAAATCTTCATCAAACCGCCGGAGAAGGGATCGCCCTTTCCTATGCACCAGGACCAGCCCTTCTTCCCCCACGACAAAGATTCGATGATTGCCGCCATCATCCACTTTGACGACGCACCCATAGAAAAAGGCTGTGTGCGGGTCATGCCGGGCAGTTATAAGAATGGCCCCGTCCCGCACGTGAAAGAGGGTGGCTGGCATCTGCCTCTGAGCGAATACCCCGTGGAATCCGCGTTCCCCTGCGAAGCCAAAGCGGGCGATGTCCTCTTCTTCAGCTATCTCACTATCCACGGCTCCGGCGTCAACACCAGCAGCGAAGCGCGCACGACACTGCTCGTCCAGATGCGCGACCCCCTGGACCCGCCCAGCGTACTCACCCATCTCTCCCGAGGCCAGGGAATGATGCTGCGGGGCGTGGACCCCAGCGTGGGCATGACAATGCCCGCTGGCAATGAGCCGGGCGGTCAGATGGGGGCCAAAATGGGTGACGGTATGATGGGGAAAGCGATGTAGTACAGGCCAAAACGCTACGGGTCGCCATTCGGTATTGACAAATGACGACTGAATGGTTATACCATTAAGGGGAAAGGAGGTATACCAATGGCAAATGTAAAGACAGCTATCTCAATGCAGCAATCTCTCTTTGAAGAAGTCGATGCCTTGGCCCAGGAATTGGAGGTTTCGCGTAGTCGATTATTTGTGCTGGCGGTTGAGGATTTTATCCAACGCCACCACAATCGCCGCTTGTTGGAAGCTATCAACGAAGCCTACATTGACCTGCCGGACTCTGAAGAACGGGCGCTTCGCCGTCAGATGCGTTTGCAGCACCGACAAATGGTGGAGGGCGAGTGGTGATCAACCAGGGAGATGTCTATTGGGTGGATTTGGGTGAACCGTCAGGCTCAGAACCTGGATATAGCCATCCGCATGTGGTCATCCAGAGCAACCTCTTCAACCGCAGCCGCATCAGTACTGTGGTGGTGTGTGCGTTGACATCCAATCTCCAGCGGGCACAGGCTCCGGGAAATGTTCTGTTGGAAAAAGGAGAGGCCAACCTGTCCAAACAGAGTGTGGTGAACGTCTCACAACTATTCACAGTTGACAAAGGCGATTTGATAGAGATGATAGGTACGCTGTCGCGCAGGCGTATGCGCCAGATTCTTGACGGCGTATCACTGCTCATTGAACCCCATGAAGTTGACCAATAGTCACTCACCCATACCAGAGGATCAACCATCAATGCACAATCTCCCCTTCGACAAACCGGGCCGCTTCTGGCGGGGCAACCTGCACACCCACTCTACCCTTTCCGACGGCGCGGATTCCCCCGAAGCCATCTGTCGGGCCTATCGGGAGGCGGGCTACGATTTTATCTCCCTGACCGACCACTTTATGGAAAAGTACGCCTATCCCATCGCGGATACGCTGCCTTTTCGCACGGAAAGTTTCACAACGATTCTGGGTGCGGAACTCCACGCCGGGCAGATCGGCAACGGCACTGTCTGGCACATCCTGGCCGTCGGTCTGCCCACGGATTTTCCCACGCCTTCCTCTGGTGAAAGCGGGCCACAGCTTGCCCAGCGCGCGATAGCAGCCGGGGCATTTGTCGCCGCGGCCCATCCCAACTGGTATGCGCTGAGCGAAGCGGATGTGCTTTCGCTTGGCCCGGTCCACGCGGTGGAAATCTTCAACGGCATTGCCGGGGGCGACAACGACCGCTCGGATAGCTGGCCCCTGCTTAATGTGCTGCTGGACCGGGGCTATCGCTACTTTGCCATCGCGGCAGACGACGCCCACCGCAAGCCGGGCTATACGGATTTTTGTGAGGGGTGGGTGCATGTGAAGGCGGAGGAAAATTCGCCCGATGCGCTGCTGTCTGCTCTGAAAGCGGGTCATTTCTACGCCAGCACAGGGCCGGAAATCCACGACGTGCAGGTGGCTGGAAAGCGTGTGATTGTGGCCTGCTCGCCTGCCGCACGGATTTTTGTCACAGGCAGCAACCGCCAGGGCCGTCATGCCTGGGGGGATGGGCTGACCGAAGCAGAACTCGACATTTCCGGCATAGACAGCCCTTATGTACGCGTCACCGTGCGCGACAGCCAGGGCAAACGGGCCTGGACAAATCCCATCTGGCTGGCTTGAGAATAGCGCAGTAACGCAAGCTGTCAGCTTGCGCTGGCCCAGCCCGCACTAACCCCGCACTAACAGTGCGGGGTACAATAAACGGCGTCTTGGCTGGCTTGAGAATAGCGCAGTAACGCAAGCTGTCAGCTTGCGCTGGCCCAGCCCGCACTAACAGTGCGGGTTACAATAAATGGCGTCCTATTTTCATTTACTCAATCAACGCCCGCTGGACCGGTGGCCTGAGCGTTTACTACGAATAAAATCTGCGTAAATCTGTGGTTTCTGCGCAATCTGCGTCCCGTTTTTTATCCTCTTCTGCCCTCTACACTTGCTCCTCGAAGCGCAATCCCAACTGCTCCAGGCTCTCTTCCGAACCCACGGCTGTCACCCGATCCCCCACGTGCAGACGGGTGTAGCCGTGGGAGCGGATGGTGTGTCCATCCCGGCTGACCCCCAGCACCAGCACGTCCACAGGCAAGGAGAGATCGCGAATAGCCCGTCCGTCCAGGTCGGCATTCTGCATCTCCAGGTCCACCACATCCTGCCCCTCGGCCATACCCATCACCAGCGAAGTCGCCATTGGTGAGCGCACAAATTGTTCCAGCAGGCCGATAATCGCCGTGTCCGGGTCCACAATCAGTGCGCCCAGAGCGTGGAAACGGTCGAAGTTGGCTCGCTCGTGGAGGCGTGTGACCAGCCGATCCGTGCCAAAATGCTCGTAGGCCAGCTCGCAAATCTGGTAGTTCTCCTCATCCGACAGAAGGGTAATGATAGCCTCTGCCTGCCCCGCGTCCAGACTGCGCAGGGTTGCTTCGCTCAAGTCCGGGATAGGGATAATCGTCACATCAGAAATATCAGGCACGCCGAATTTATTGGCGCTGCGCGAGGCCACACGCACATTCCAACCGTGGTCGGACAGTCGGCGAGCCACAGCCAGTGCCTGATCTTCCAGGCCAAAGATAAGCGCGTCCCGACTGCCGTCGAAGTCCGGTGTGGTCCCCCGTGGGTGTGCTTCCCCTACGCGGTTAATAGCCCATTTGAAGAAGGGCGGACCCACAATCTGATTCAGCACAATTACCGCAATGATCGGTGTGGCGAAGGCAGTGCCCCATTCGGGGAACTCCATGGCTACTTCTTTCGCCAGCCCCAACCCAACCCCGGCCTGTGTGATGTAAGTCATCCAACTGATGCGATTGTATTTCATCGGGTCGCCAGCCAGCGCCCCCCCACTGAAAGCGCCGATGAAAATGCCAAGCAAGCGGGCCAGAAAGAGAGCCAGGGCAATCGGCCAGACTGTGACCAGAATGTCCAGCGCCAGGGATGCCCCGGTCAATGTAAAAAAGATAACGTAAATCGGAGGGGAAATGTCGTGGAGAATTTTGGAAAACTCGTCGCGGTAGTCGCTGAAGTTTGTGACCACAAAACTGCCGATCAGACAGATGAGGAGCGGCTCCAAAAAAACCTCGATGGGCAAAATGTGGGTGTGGCTGAGTTCCCGGACCAGCGCCGATAGAACAAAGACAGTATATCCAGCCAGTAGAATGATCCAGGCCTTGACGGCACTATTCATCTGACGTGCCAGAACAAATTGTAGTATTTTGCCCAGGCCATACCCCAGTCCCAAGGACAGAATCAATTCAGCCACCAACAGAACGACGAACTCCAGGTCCAGGCCCACATTAGTCAAAAATGCATCGGTGACAGAAGATGTGACGGCAAACAGGACAATGACCACCACATCGCTGATGACAGTTACCCCCAATGCAGTTTGGGTGAAGGGACCCTTGGCGCGCAGTTCGTTGATAATCGCGATAGCCGACGAGGGGGAGCGGGCCACCAGAATGGCTCCGGCCAGCATCGCCACGGCCAGACGACCTGTCAGCGGCAAATTTTGCGTTATGGGGATCAGATCGGCCAGCACAAGAATCGTCGAAGCACCTAATAAAAAGGGCCACACGACGAGTCCCACTGTTACCCATGCGATGCTCTTGAAACGACTTTGGAGTTCTTTCAAATGGAGTTCGCTGCCAGCCGCAAAGGCGATGATCGCCAGAGAGATTTCGTCGATCATCCGTAGATTTGCAACCGCTTCGACGGTGATCAGATTCAACCCAAATGGACCGGTGAAAATCCCGGCCATCAAAAAGCCCGTAATTAGAGGCAATCTGAAGCGGGTGAAGAATTGTCCGATCTCTTTTGATGCCAATGCAATAATGACAAAACTGGCAAGAAAGACAAGGATATTAAGATTGTTTTCCATATAGAAATCGCGCCTCCTTGGCACAATACACCTGTACTTTGGGTGATTTCCAAACCCAGACACTCACATTGAGTTCTGTGTAGTGCAGAGATAGTACCACAGAAAAAGATGCGGGCTAAGTTTTCGTAAGAATTCAGTCTCTTTTGGAAATGTGCAGCACGCAGCAAAGCGCAGAAGGCCGGGATAGGATCGAAGAATCAATTGCCTGTCACAACTGGATCGAAAGGTTGTGTCTTGCGCGGTTCGGACACGCCCCAGTGCATGGCAGCAAAAGCCGCCACGCCCAGCCACGCGCCCACTGCAAAGAGTGTCGTGTAACCGTACCAGGCCAGCAGCCCACCCACCAGCGGCGCCAGGGCAGAGCCGACACCCATCGTTGTGTTGGAGATACCCACATAGGAGGGGCGATGCTCCGGGCGGGCGAATTCCAGGGGAATGAGCGTGCCCGACACAATCCGCATGCCCACGGCCATTCCCAGCATAGCAAAGACCGCGAAGTACCAGACATAGCCGGGGGCCATCCAGGCCAATCCAAAGCTGATCACCAGACCCAAATAGCCCAGTTCCAGCGAAAGTTTGTGTCCCCAGCGGTCGGCCACAAAACCGGCCAGCAGATTGCCCCCGGTCTGGCCCAGAAGCATGGCCGCTGTGAAATAGGCCACTGTGCCGTCGCTCACCTGCCAATTGCGCACTACTGCCACAGTCAAAAAACCCTCACCCATTGCGGCAAAGCTGGAGAGCACACGGGCAATCAGAAAGTAGCGGAAGTTGTGGTCACCCCGCACAATCGCCAGCATCTTGCGCCGGGACTGGCCCCGTTGGCGCACCGGCGCGGGCGAATCTTCGTTGCGTCCGGCGGGTTCCCGCGTTAGGGCCAAAAAGCCCCAGCTAATCAAAACCGCGGCGGCAGCTACGATGAAAATGTAGACAAAATTAGTGGGATAGGGGAGGGCGTCCAGCATCCACCCGCTGACAAACGCGCCCAGCGTGCCCAACCCCGTCCCAATAAAAGAGGTGATGCCGAAGAAGCGCCCCCGTTTTTCTACAGGAAAGCAGCGGGCCAGCATACTGGACCAGGCCGGTGCAATCAGCCCTGCGCCGAAGCCGTGCCAGCCATAGGCCACAAAGAAGATGACCAGCGCCAGCAGCGGATTGGATAGGCTGACCAGGGCGGCCACGGGCAGCAGCCACATGGGAAAACGTTCGGTAAAGAGGCCCAGATTGATGACAATCGGCTTCATCCGGGGAACCCGTTCGGTGATCCCGGCCGCGAAGAGTTGGGGCAAAAACCAGCTTGACTGGGCCAGCACAGCCAGCAGTGCAATCGGTATTGGGCTGTCCGAAAGTTTGCTGACAAAGAGGGGCAGGATGGTGGCGGATGAAACAAAACTCAGGCCGAACCAGAAGAAGACACCGTCCAGCAGATTGACCGAATAGTTCCAGGTGTAATGGCTATCCCGCTCCGCGTCCAACTGCGCGTCTGTGCGCGGCGGCAGAGGGGTGTCCATGCGTAGCAGCCAGCGCGCGGCAGAGCGACCCCGGGCCAGGGCCAAATAATTCGACATACGGGGGGAATTCCTTCACGTTTTTCAGGGATGCAAGTTAAACGAAATTTTACCACAAAGGCACGCAGACGCGAAGGGGACGGGAGATCACAATAGAACGCGGATTGGGCCGGATCGAGCGAATTTACGCGGATTTTTTCTCTTATCCGTTTTTATCCGCTTAATCAGCGTCATCCGCGTTCTATATTTGGAACTCTGCTAGAATCGTTTGGAAGTGGACATTGGGGGTGAAATGGGGTAAAGTTTTCTAAACCGGTACACCCCTTCTGATTGGAGACCCCTCTATGCAGACCCTACGCGCTTTTCTTCGCTTTGCCAAGCCCTATCGTACCGCGCTGATTATCACTGTCGCCAGTATGACACTGCTGGTCGGCGTGCAACTGCTCACTCCCTGGATTATCCGGGAGCTGATCGGCGCTGTGCGCACGCAAGGCACGGCAGCCGTGGACTACGGCTTTCCCACCCGGCTGACACTGCTGGCCCTGGCCGTTTATATTGCGAGGGGCGGGCTGGAATTTCTGCGCAGTTATATGGCCCACGTGGCCGGTTGGGGTGTGGTGGCGGATGTCCGCAAGGCGGTCTATCACCACTTGCAGCAGATGTCCCTGCGCTTCTACGAGGATAAGCAGACCGGCCAGTTGATGTCCCGGATGGTCAACGATTCGGACCTGCTGGAAAAGCTGATGGCCCACGCTATACCCGATGTGGCGGTCAATGTTCTCACTCTCATCGGCGTCAGTCTGATGCTCTATGTGATGAGTCCGCCCCTAATGCTCCTGACGCTCATCCCCATTCCGCTGATTGTGATCGCTATGCAGGGCTTTGCCCGCTACGTGCGCCCGGCTTTCCGCACCCGCCAGCAGGAGTTGGGCGAACTCAACGCCATTCTGCAGGACAATCTCTCCGGCATCCGGGAGATCAAAACTTTTACGCGGGAGGCAATGGAGTCCGAGCGCATCGGCGTGCGCATCACCAATTATATGAATTCCCTGCTCTATGCGCTGAAAATGATGGCGACCTTCCAGCCTTTCGTCAATTTTTCCTCGTCTCTGGGGCTGATTGTCGTCATCTATTTTGGTGGGCGCATGGCCTTGGCCGGAACGTTGCCCATCGAAGATTTGGTGGCTTTCTTCCTCTATCTGGAGATGTTCTACGGCCCCATCCGCCAGTTGAGCAGCGCCTGGGAAGCCGTGCAGGAATCCCTGGCCGGGGCCGAGCGGGTGGGCGAATTGCTGGACCAGCCGGCCGACATCTTCGACAAACCGGGCGCGCTGGTCCTGAGCGGGCGGGCGAAAGGCGCGGTGCGGTTGGAAAATGTGCGCTTCGCCTATCTGCCCGACCAGCCCGTGCTGGACGGGATCAGCCTGGACATTCCCGCCAACTCGGTGGCCGCGCTGGTGGGGCCAACGGGCGTGGGCAAGACGACCCTCGCCAGCCTCATCCCCCGCTTCTACGACGTGAACGGCGGCTGTATCCGCGTGGACGGCCACGACATCCGCGACCTGACCCTGCACAGCTTGCGCCAGCAGATCAGTATCGTCCTGCAGGATGTCTTCCTCTTCCACGGCACAGTGCGGGACAATATCCTCTTTGGCCGCCCGCACGCCACGGAGGCCGAGATGCGGGAGGCGGCGGCCATCGCCAACGCCGAGGAATTCATCGATCAGTTGCCCCAGGGCTACGACACCCTCATCGGCGAGCGGGGGGTGAAGCTCTCCGGTGGGCAGAAGCAGCGGTTAGCGATTGCCCGCGCCGTGCTGAAGGATGCGCCGATTCTGATTCTGGACGAAGCCACCTCCTCGGTGGACACAGAGACCGAGCGGCTGATCCAGCAGGCGTTGGAGCGGCTGATGGTGGGGCGCACGACGCTTGTCATCGCCCACCGCCTCTCCACCATCCGCAATGCCGACCAGATTGTCGTTCTGCACGGCAGCGGCGTGGCCGAGCAGGGCAGCCATGCGGAGTTGATGGCGCTGGGCGGAATTTATCATCGCTTGAATCAGGTGCAGACCCAGCCGGTGGTGGAGGCGGTGGTGGAGAAGATGGAGGTAGAGGTGGAGGTGGAGGCGGTGTTGAATGGGCGGAATGGGAGGTTGCAGCCGGTGGGGATGTGAGGAATATGGATGGTAAACCAGCAATTCCCGGAGGTAGGTTATGAGGGGTTGTGCCCCTTGTTTTCTGGATGCCGGGCAAGCGAAAGCAGACGCAGGCGCGTAGCCCTGAGCCAGGAAGAGAAGACAACGGGCCGAGAAGGGTTAGGGTGAGTCATGAATCAGAATCCGTCCCACAACACCAGTCAACCCGGTGGCTGCGCCCAAAGCCGAGTGGCGGCTTTATCTGCCATCTACCCAGCGATAAGGTTCTTCCTATCACCAGCTAATGGGCCTACGTTCTGGCAGCGAAGTGTTGACACCCAAACGACAAGAGACCCGCAACTGTTCGGTTGCGGGTCTCTTGTCGTTTATAACGGGGGCGCTTTTCCTCACCCGCCCGGCGGATGTCAGCCTCGTTCACTCACAGGTGTGCGGCCCTGGCATTGCACCAGAGCGGGCCAATCACTATTTCTACGGCGCTGGATACTCCCCATTGCGGATCGCGTTCTGGCGAGCATTTTCCAGGAGGAGCTGCCATTCGGCTGGCTCGCCCCGATTGTCCCGATCCGACAGCAGCCGGTCGAGCACCTGGCCCAGTTCGCCGCCCATCGAGTTGGGGAGCGAGAGCACCATCGGCGGACCAAAGGCATCGGCCTGCTGCACCAGCTCCTCGGCCTTGCGGATGCGGTCGCTGTAAAGAGAACGGTCGTAATCCGAATGGACAGGAACCCACGTCAGTTGGGAGGAAGTCTGCTGGGTGAGCACCTGCGCGCTTTCGGTCGAACCCATAAAACCGGCAAAAGCGTTGGCTTGCAACGGATTGGGCGCGCTGGCGGGGACCACAAAACCGAAGGTGATCCCCACTTCGCCCACGGGCAGGTCCGGGTCCATCACCGGGAAAGGGAAGAAGTCCAGTTCATCCAAAAAGACCGGGGGCAGATCGCTCACGGCAAAGTTGGATCCCAGCGTCATCACGGCCTTGCGCCGTTCCACCGGGTCTGCCGAATCCCCGCGAATCAGAGAAAGTACACTACTCAGATCGTTCATTGTGGCCGGGCTTTCCACAAAGAAGCCCCGTTCCACCAGATCGCGCATCGTCTCGAAGACAGCCGTCAATTTCGGGTCGGTATAGTCTTCCTCCCCATTCAGCAGCCGCCGGTGATAGTCCGGCCCATTCATCCGCATATCCAAATAGTCAAACCAGAGCGTGCCCACAAAGGCGTTGCTGCCCGCGATAGAGAGGGGTGTCTCGCCGTTGGACCAGAGGGTTTCGCAGACATTCAGAAACTCCTGCCAGGTGGTGGGCGGGGTCAGGCCGTAACGCTGGAAAATCTCTTTGTTGTAATAGACAGCCGTCCAGCCGTGGCCGCCGGGCACAAAGTAGGGCGCTCCCTGATAATAACTCATCGCCTGAATGGGTTGGCTGATCGACTCCTTGTACCCGTTTTCCTCCCAGACGTTGTCCAGATTGCCCAGCAGATTCTGGCGCATGGCCGCGTCGAGCAGATAGCCGGTCCACAGAAAGAGCACATCGGCCTCTGAATTGTCCGACAGATAGCTTTGGGGTCCCTGGTTGTAGGACGTGCGGGTGACCTGAATCGCCGGGTATTTCTCCTGAAAACGCTGGATCACCAATTCTTCGGTCTGGGCTTCGGTGGCCTGGTTGAAGGTCATATATGTGATGGCAACCGGCGTCAGTGTCAGCGGATCGACTTCATCCTCCGGGCCACAGGCGGCCACGGCGAAGAGCAGGGCCAGCAACAGCGGCAGGAAAAAGAGGGGGGCGGTGCGTTTCATTGGTCAACTCCTGGGGTCAACTCCTGGGATCAATTTCTGGGATCAATTTCTGGGGGGACAACAAACACTTTCGTCTATTATCGGCCATTCCCAACGGAATCGCAAAGCAAATGCCCAGACCCGCCAGCTTTCAGAAAACCTGGCAGTATCTTCTCAATAATCAGGGGGTGGACCTGTCAGGTCTGAATGATCATCCCATTTGCCCTTCCGGTGGTTCGGTCGTATGATTGCCGGAGTGCAGAAAAACTTATCTCACGGCGGCGCGGAGCCGCAACGTAAATCCGTGTAAATCCCTTGTATCCGTGTAAATCCGTGTCCTTCTTTTTTCCCTCCCACGTTCCATCCCTCAAAAGGAGTTAACTCGTGACCACTCCCATCTACGATCGCCCGCTGGAGATGCTGCAAACGCTGGTGCGTATGGACACCACCAACCCGCCGGGCAACGAAATCCTCTGCATCCAATACCTGGACGGGCTATTGCAGGAAGCGGGGCTGACGACGACGATTCTTGCCAAAGACCCCAACCGGCCCAATCTTATCGCCCGTCTGCCGGGAACAGGAGAAGCGCCCGGCCTCGTCCTGCAAGGCCACGTGGATGTGGTGACAACAGCCAACCAGCAGTGGGATCACGACCCCTTCGGCGCAGAAATTATCGACGGCTATCTTTGGGGGCGGGGTTCGCTGGATATGAAAGGCGGCGTTGTGATGATGACCTGCGCCGTGCTGCGCGCCCTGGCCGAGGGCACGCGACCCGCGGGGGATATTGTGCTGACGATTGTGGCCGACGAGGAGGCGGGCAGCGACTACGGCGCACGCTTTGTCACCGAGCAGCACCCGGAGCAGTTCGCTGGCGTGCGTTATGCGATTGGGGAAGGGGGCGGCGGCGCGCAGTATTTGGGCGACAAACGCTTCTATCCGCTGATGGTGGCCGAAAAGCAGGTCTGCTGGCTGCGCACCCATTTCACCGGGCCGGGCGGGCACGGCTCATCGCCTTTGCGCGACGGCGCGATGGCAAAACTGGGCAAGGCGTTGACGACCCTCAACAGCCGGCGATTGCCCGTCCACCTGACCGAAGCGATGGGGCTGATGCTCGACGGTCTGGCCCGCATCGCGTCGCCAGAGCTGCGGGCCGCGGTGGATGGCCTGCGCGACCCATCCACCACCGACGCCACGCTGGACGGACTCTATGCCAGCGGCACACCGTTGGCCCGCACGCTGGATGCACTGCTTCACAACACCGTCAACGCGACGGTCGTCAATGGCGGCTTCAAGACGAATGTCATCCCCAGCCACATCGAACTGGAACTGGACGGACGCGTGCTGCCCGGTTTCAGCGCCGACGACTTTATGGCCGAACTCCACACCCTTCTGGGCGACGATCTGCCCTTCGATATCATCCGCCACGACCCCGGCAGCGCAGAGGTGGATATGTCCCTCTTCCCGCTGCTGGCGGGCATTGTGGAGGAGATGGACCCGGAGGCCGCGGTCATCCCGTCGATGGTGGGCGGCTTTACCGACGGGCGGATGTTTGCCCGCCTGGGGATTCAGAACTACGGCTTTCTGCCTGTGAAGATGCCGCCGGGCGTCAGTCTGGGCAGCACAGTCCACGCGGCCAACGAGCGGGTTCCCGTGGAGGGATTGGAGTTCGGTGTGCGGGCCATCTCCACGCTGTTGGAACGCTATCGGATTGATTGACCGCAGACGGCAGACAGCGGACAGCGGACAGCGGACAGCAGACAGCAGACGGCACGATTCCTCGTCGTCGGTCTGCCGTCTACGGTCTTAAATGAAAAAGGACAGGGCCTCGAATGAGCGACTTGAAAACGTCCGTACAGCAACAGTTCGACCGGGTGGCGGCTAATTACCGCACAAGCGCGGTCCACGCGCTGGGCGAAGACCTGGCGCAAATGGTGGCGTTGGCCGATCTGCGCGGCGACGAACGGGTGTTGGATGCGGGCTGCGGCGCGGGTCACACAGCCGCAGCGTTTGCGCCCCACGTGGCTGAAGTGGTGGCCGTAGATTTTACGGAGGGGATGCTGCGCCAGGTGGAGTTGTTGGCGGCGGAGCGGGGGCTGACGAATCTGACTACCCGTACAGGCGATGTGGAAGCGCTGCCCTTTGGCGACGGGGAGTTCGATCTGGTGGTGAGCCGCTACAGCGCGCACCACTGGCCCCATCCGGCCCAGGCCGTGGCCGAGTTCCGCCGGGTGCTGAAACCGGGCGGGCGGGTTCTCCTCAGCGATGTGGTGGGTTTCGACGATCCCACCTGCGACACGTACCTGAACGCCATCGAGCTGCTGCGCGATCCGTCCCACGTGCGGGACTATACAGAACCGGAGTGGCTGGCCTTCTTGGCCGGGGCAGGCTTCGCAACGGAGATCGGCTTTCGTTTTCGTATCGAATTGGAGTTTGAAAACTGGACCCAGCGCATGGCGACTTCTGAAGTGAACCGGGCGGCTATCCGCTCGCTCTACGCGTCCGCACCCGCAGAGGTGAAGGCGGCGATGGGGATCAGCGATGCAGGACACGAATTTGCCTGTGCGGTCATGCGGGGGGAGAGAGGGTAAAGGGCATCCGTCCGCCAGGCAAAAAGCGGACGCAGATTTTTATGATTTGAATTGATGTGTGCTGATTTTGTCGGAAGTCCTGGCAAAATCAGCACACATTTTTGTTCCTGTCTCTCGCACTTTTAGTAGGGGCACGAGGGGGGATGGCGAGGGAAGGGGCGCTTCTTTCCAAAGATCAGCCGCCATCCCCCCTCATGCCCCTACGGTAAAATCCTGCCAATTCCATTGACCCAACCCTTATTCGCGCTAACCCGAATTTTACAGTTTCGCCGTTGTTAGACGAGCGAAAAAGAGAAGTAAAAAGAGTGGCGAAGTTTGGCATTTGGTTATTCGGTGATTGGGTATTCCGTTGGGAAAATTGTGATGCGTTTGGCGATCAATCGTTGGGGAGAAAGAGACGTAACCAGCGACGCCGGTTGAGTAGCCGCCCGGACAACAAACGACCTTCCCGTCAAGGTCTGGCGGCGTATCGAAACCCAGGAGCGGGTCAACGGCAAAACATCTTATTTCATCCCACGCTGGGCCGGGGTGAGGGCTTCCAATACCTGACAGGCCACTTCGTAGCGGCCAAAGCTGGGCATCAGATAGACGCCTTGGACGTGGGGCGCGTCCACCAGTTGCAGCAGAAGTTCCTGGGCCATCCCCACCCCCTCCTGGCGGCCATCCGCACCGGCCTTGCGCATCCGTTCCAGCGCGTCTTCGCTCAGGGTAATGCCCGGCACTTCGTTGTGCAGAAAGCTGGCGTGGCGGTGGCTTTGCAGGGGCAAAATGCCGATGAGAACCGGCACCGGGAACTCCCCGTGGCGCTCCTCGTAGACCCGCAAAAAGCGCAGCCAGACCGCCGGGTCATAGATGGGCTGGGTCATTGTAAAATGCGCGCCGCCGCTTACCTTCTGGTGGAAACGGTCGGCCTCTTCCGCCAAATCGGCCCGTGTGGGATCGCAGGCCACGGCAATCGTAAAATTGCCCGACTGTCCCATTTTGTTGTCGCCCTGATCAAAACCTTCGTTGAAGCGGTTGATAATCCGCACCAGCCCAATCGAGTCCACATCGTAGACCGCCGTGCTATTTTGGCTGTCGCCCAGCGAGGGCGGGTCGCCGGTCAGGGCCAGGATATTGCGCACGCCCAACGCCTGCGCGCCGATCAGATCGGCCTGCAAGCCCATCAGCGAGCGGTCCCGCGTCGTAAAGTGGACAATCGACTCGATGCCCACCTGCTGCTGAATCTGCACACAGAGGGAGAGCGCGCTCATGCGCACACGGGCCATCGGGCTGTCCGCCACGTTAATTGCGTCTGCCCCCACCGACTTGGCATGGCGTGCGCCTTCGATCTGCTTCTGTGCGTTGAAACCCCGGGGCGGATCGACTTCCACACTGATCACAAACTTTCCGGCCCGAATCTTGCGCAGGATTTCGGTTTCGCCCCGGTTGGGGTCGTCGGTGTTGTCGTCCAGGGTCATGTCCAGCGCGATGTGCATAGCGGGCAGTTCGGAATCGATGACCTGCACAGAACCCGTAGCAACGCCCTTTTCGCCCAGATAGGCGTCCAGCGCGGTGCGCATCTCCCGGATGTGCATAGGCGTTGTGCCGCAGCAGCCGCCGATCAGCCGTGCGCCGTTGTCCAGAAAGGGGGCCACGTGGCGGGCAAAATAGGCGGGGCCTGCCGGGTAGGAGAAGCGCCCATTTACCCGCGCGGGGAAGCCCGCGTTGGGCATAATGCTGAAGGCGGCTCTATTGTCGGCGCGGTGCATTTCGCGTAGCACTTCCAGGGAAGGTGCAGGGCCGACCGAACAGTTGATCCCGGCAATATCCGCGCCCGCCGCGGTCAATCGTTCCACCGCTTCGCCCGGGGTCATCCCAGAGCCGGTGCGCCCGTCCTGGTTATAGGTCATCGAAGCCACAATCGGCAGATCGCAGACGGCTTTGGCCGCCCGCACAGCGATCTCCAATTCAGCGATTTCACTAAACGTCTCAAAGAGAATCAGGTCTGCACCGGCTTCCCACAGGACGGCGATCTGTTCCTGAAAAGCCGCCTCTGCTTCTTCTATCGTCACCGGGCCATAGGGGGCCAGCCGTTTGCCCAGGGGTCCCACACCTCCCGCAATGAAAATGGCCCGCCCCACCACCTCCCGCACATCCCGCACCAGCTTGACGGAGCGGAAGTTCAGGTCGCGCACTTTGTCCTGCAGGCCCACATCGGCCAGCCGCACCCGGTTGGCGCCGAAGGTGTGGGTTTTGATCACATCGGCGCCCGCCGCGGCAAAAGCCTGGTGGATTTCGGTGATCCAGCCCGGACGGGTGATGGAGAGATATTCCAGACACTGCTCGTCGCTGGCTCCCATCGAGAAGAGCATTGTGCCCATCGCGCCGTCGCAGAGCAGGGGGCGTTCGGATAGTTTTTGGAGGAAGGGGTGCATGGGAAATCTCGTTACGTTTCGGGGTGGATTAAAACAACCAAATCTCGCCAACCGAAACGTGAGGCGTGAAACGCGAGATCGTCGTTCGATACTCACGTTTCACGTTTCACGTTTCCAGTAGACTACTTTCAACTTGTGTCACAGTGTCACTTTCGTATTCCCATTTATAGCACGAACCCGCTCTTTGGGGTAGAATGCAACCCTGTGTTTGCGATGCGCAGCCTCTTGCGCAGCCTCTTTTCTTGATAATACTCTGGGCGATTTTGAATGGAATCTGAACGCACTTCTCCATCTCTGCATAGCCAGCTCAACAGTGCCTTTGCCAATGCCTATGGCGATGTGGCAAGGACCGCGCTGGGTATTGTAGGCCAGGATATGGCTGTGGAGTCGATCCGAACGCCAGACAAGTCTCTGGACAAACCTGTCGAGGAGAGTCTGGAAGTGCGGGGTCGTCTCTTGCGCCCCAGCGCCGAGATATTCACCCGCTGGCTGGCCGAGTTCAATAGCCGCGGCTTTACCCCGTTTCTGCGCCGGGACGAGAGCGTTGGCGCGACGCTCGGCGGCCAAAATGTTGTCCTGCAAGTGCTGGCGGGCGTTGTCCCCCGCACCCGATCCAACCCGTGGATCAACCTGGCGCTCTTTGTGGTGACGGTGCTGAGTACGCTTTTTGTGGGCGTCCTCTACGGTGTTGATGTACAACTCGACCCCAATGCGGGCATTCTGGAATTGATGTGGCAAATTCTTACAACGCCCGCCCTGCTGGTGAAAGGGCTGCCCTTTGCGACGACGCTCCTGGGCATTCTGACTGCCCACGAGTTCGGCCACTATTTCGCGGCCCGCTACCACAAAGTCGCGGTGACGCTGCCCTATTTCCTGCCTATGCCCTTTGGCTTTGGCACACTGGGCGCGTTCATCCGCCTGAAGGAGCCTGTGCCGGATCGACGCAAACTTTTCGACATCGGCGTGGCCGGCCCGCTGGCTGGTCTGGTGTTGGCTGTGCCGTTGCTTTTTTACGGGCTGAGCACCAGCGAAGTGATGATTCCCCAGGCGATGGAAGGGGCGATGCTGGAAGGCAACAGCGTTCTCTACTACTACGCCAAACTGTGGACCTTCGGCCAGGCTTTGCCCAATCCGGTCACGGGGCTGGATGTGATGATGAATGACATCACTTTCGGGGCGTGGATCGGGCTGCTGGTGACGGCGATTAATCTGCTGCCTCTGGGCCAGTTGGACGGCGGTCATACCGTCTTTGCTATCTTCGGCAAGCGAGCGCGGCTCTTCAACTGGGCCACGCTGGGCGGGATGCTGCTGCTGGGCGTTGCCGGACTGGGGGAAGTGCAGTCTCGCATTGGCGGGTTGGAGAACATCGGCTGGACGGGCTGGTTCACGTGGCTGGTGCTGATCAACTTTCTGGGCGGTCCCTTTCACCCGCCTGCGCTGGACGACGTGACCGAACTGGACCCCCGTCGTCGCTGGATTGGCTATGCGGTTATCGCCATTTTTGTGCTGATTTTTATCCCCGTGCCTCTGCGCGCGCTCTGATAGAATGGAAGGCAAGGAGCTGTATCCATGACACAAGTACTAAGAACAATTCAGCGCACCGCGCTCTCAGCGTTCGAAAAGAAAAGGGAAACTCCCCCAGTCAAATACTATCGACTGGTTGACCTGCCGACTCTGCCGACGGAGGACGGTCATCGTTACGAAATAATTGATGGAGGGCTAATCGTGACACCCGCACCGGCGAGACCACACGGAATTATTGCCAGCCGTATCGCCTACGAAATCACCCGATACTGCAAGCAAAACAGACCCGAATGGTCGCTCATAGCGCAACCAATCAATTTGGAGATGGAAACAGAAGATACGACCTATCATTGCGAACCGGATTTAAGTATTTTTGACCAGCCATCCGAAGCGATAGTTGCCAATGACACTCTCCTTCCCGTTATCGTCATTGAAATTGTCTCACCCGGCAACCCGGAAAATGATTATGTGCGTAAGGTGAGTGCCTATGCAGCTATCGGCATTCCAGAATACTGGATCGTCGATTCTCGCCACAACACTGTCATCTTCCTGGAATTGACGACTGTCGGCAAGCGCAGCCACTATACAAAGATTGATAATTCCCAACTCCTGCCAGAGACAAATCTGGCGCTGGACGAAATTTTCGCCGGTCTTTAATCCATTTATGACCAGCACATTTCCAGCCAAATTTTCATCGAACCAGACCGGGTAGAATTTATGAATAATAATATCCCCTCTATGCAAGAAGTCATCCGCCGCCTGCACGACTATTGGGCGGCCCGTGGCTGCACTATCTGGCAGCCCCACAGCGAGAAAGTGGGCGCGGGCACAATGAACCCGGCCACTGTTCTGCGCGTCCTCGGCCCGGAGCCGTGGAGCGTGGCATACGTCGAACCCTCCTTCCGGGCGGACGACGGGCGCTATGCCGAGAACCCCAACCGGATGCAGATGCACACCCAATATCAGGTGATTCTGAAGCCCGATCCCGGCAACCCCCAGGAACTCTATCTGGGCAGCCTGAAAGCCATCGGCCTGGACCCCACCCGCCACGACATCCGCTTTGTGGAGGACAACTGGGAATCCCCCGCGCTGGGCGCGTGGGGGCTGGGCTGGGAAGTCTGGCTGGACGGCCAGGAGATCACCCAATTCACATACTTCCAACAGGCGGGCAGCCTGCCCCTGGAGCCGGTGAGCGTCGAGATTACTTACGGGCTGGAACGGATTGTGATGTACCTGCAACACAAAAGCGAAGTGTGGGCCATCGACTTCGACGGCCATCACACCTACGGCGAAATCTACAAGCAGCAGGAGATCGAACACTGCATCTATAACTTCGAGCTGGCCGATGTGGAGCGCCAGAAGATGCTCTACGACATCTACAAAGCTGAAGCCGAAGCCTGCATTGCCCGCGGTCTCGTTGCGCCCGCCCACGACAATGTGCTGCGCCAGAGCCAGACTTTTAACATTCTGGATGCCCGCGGCGCGATTGGTGTGACCGAACGGGCCAAATTCTTCGCCGATATGCGCGGCCAGGCCAAACGCATTTCCGAACTCTATGTGGCGCAACGATTGCGGGATGAATATCCGTGGCTGGTGGATAGGGATAAGGGATTGGAGATTGGGGATTCGATCACCTCCCCGACCGACAATCTCCTATCGCCAATCTCAAGTCCCCAATCCCTCCTCCTGGAAATCGGCTCGGAAGAGCTGCCGCCCAAAGATGTGACCGACGGCATCGCCCAGATTCAGGTAAAATTGAGGGAACTGCTGGCCGGGGCCAATCTGGACTATACAAAACTGACCGTCACCGGCACAACCCGGCGGCTGGTGGCTCACGTGACCGGTCTTTCTCCCCGTCAGCAGGACGAGACCGTAGAAAAGAAAGGACCGCCTGCAGACCGCGCCTTCGACAGTTTTGGTGAACCCACAAAAGCCGCGCTCGGCTTTGCCAAAGGCCAAGGCGTGGACGTGGCCGAACTGGAAGTGCGGGACAATTACGTCTGGGCCGTGCAGCACGTGGCCGGAAAAGCGACCGCGAATGTGCTGCCCCAACTGCTCACGGATCTGCTGGACGGGATGCGCTGGGGCAAGACGATGCGCTGGAACGGCTCCAACGCGGCCTGGCCTCGCCCCCTGCGCTGGATTGTCGCGCTGCACGGCGAAATGGTTGTGCCGGTGGCCTGGGCGGGGGTACTCAGCGGACGGATGAGCCGTGGCCCCCGCTTTGCCGATGCTGCCGCCGATCTGCCCGCGGGAGAATTTACGACTTTCGCCATTGCCAACGCCGACGCCTACTTTGAGGCAGTAGCTGCCCAGGGCGTTGTGCTGAATCGGGAAGAACGGCGTCAACGCATCGCTGAATTGGTGGCGGAGACCGCGGCCCAGGCTGGCGGTAGCACGCCCAACGACCCCGACCTTCTGGACGAAGTGACCGATCTGGTCGAGTCGCCCACGCCGGTGCTGGGGAGCTTCGAGGCGAAATATCTCGACCTGCCCACGTCTATTCTGATCGGCGTAATGAAAAAGCATCAGCGCTACTTTCCGGTGGAGAAAGTGGCAGGTGACGCGCAACGCGCAACGCGCAACGCGCAACTCCTCCCCCACTTTATTACTGTTGCCAACAGTAACTCCCTGGCCCATCCCGATGTGGTGCGGGCGGGCAATGAGGGCGTGATCCGGGCGCGCTATGCGGATGCTGCCTTCTTCTTCCGCAACGACACGGCCCGCAGCCTGGAGAGCTTCACCCCCCGGCTGGGCACGCTGACTTTCCACGCCAAATTGGGGTCGATGCTGGACAAAGTGCATCGGCTGGAAAAGTTGGCCCCGGAAATTGCAGGTCTGCTCGACGGCAACGCTGACGAATTGGCGACAGTGGCCCGTGCCGCGGCGCTGTCCAAATCCGATCTGGTCACGTCGATGGTTGTGGAAATGACCAGCCTGCAAGGGATCATCGGCGAAATCTACGCCCAGCGCAGCGGAGAAAGCGCGGCTGTGGCCCAGGCCATCCGAGAACACTACCTGCCCCGTTTCTCCGGCGACAGCACACCCGCCACACTGCCCGGTCTGGCCCTCAGCTTGGCCGACAAACTGGATAGTTTGGCCGGTCTTTTTACGGTCGGTGTCTCCCCCAGCGGCAGCGCCGACCCCTTCGGTCTGCGTCGGGCCGCGCTGGGGATTGTCAACAATCTGATCAGCGGTAGAATAGACTTCTCCGTCAACGCCGCGCTGGCCCTGGCTGCCAGCCATCTGCAAGTGGAAGCCCCGGCCCACAGTCTGGCCGACGCCGGCGACTTTGTCACCCGGCGTTTGCAGGGCGTTCTGCTGGAAATGGGCTACGCCTTCGATGTGGTGGAGGCTGTGCTGGCCATGCGGGGCGACAATCCCGCCGCGGCCGAGCGGGCCTGCGCTGCGCTCTCAAAACTGGTGGCTGAGGATGGCTGGGGCGATACATTCACCGCTTATGCCCGCTGCGCCCGCATCGTCCGCAGCCTGGACACGACGCAAGAACTCGCCCCGGCAGCCTACGAGACCGACGCCGAACACGCGCTCCACGCCGGGTGGGAAGCAGTCCAGGCCACAATCGACAGTGCCGACGAACCGGCCAGCGCGCTGGCCTCCGCTCTGCATAGCCTGACTGCGCCCATCAATGGCTTCTTCAATGCCGTGCTGATCAACGCGGAGGATGTGACCGTGCGTCAGGCCCGTCAGGCGCTTGTCCAACGCATCGCTTCATTGCCATCTGCCGTGGCCGATCTGAGCAAATTACAGGGCTTTTAGGGTTCGACGTTCACGATTCACAAATTCAGAGTTTTATGAATCTCACGCGAAAGCGCGAAGCCGCGAAGATGAAGCAATAACTCTTCGCGGCTTCGCGCTTTCGCGTGAGGCAAAACCAGAAGTTCTGAAACTCGTTTGGTAAGGGGTAGCTATGAAATCCACAGATGGACCCGACGCTGTGGGGACAATTGAAAAGCGCAAAAGCGCCAGCGAGTGGAGCCTGCATGGGCTTCTGATCGGATTAATGATCCCCATCGGCATGACGACACTGAATATGTCCATGTTCAGCGTGGCCCTGCCCGCTATTCGGGATTCCTTTTCCCTTGCGCCGGATGTGGTGGCGTGGATTGCCACGGCCTACAGTCTGCCCTTTGTGGTCTTTATGCCCCTCTACGGCAAGCTGGGGGATGGGCTGGGCAAAGACAAACTTTTTCTGTGGGGCATTGCACTTTTTACGCTGGGTTCTCTGCTCTGCCTGTTGGCGGGCGATCTCACATTGCTTCTGGTGGGCCGTGTGTTGCAGGGCATAGGCACAGCCGGGATCAACCCTCTCTGTCTGGCAATCATCGCCGATGCCTTCCCCGCGGATCAACAGGGCCGGGCCATGGGCACGTGGAGTTCCGTAGGGCCGGGCGCGTCTATGCTGGGTCCCCTGCTGGGCGGCTTTGCCGTGGACTATCTGGGCTGGAACTACATTTTTCTGATGAGTATTGTGGCGGCCATCATCGCCTTCTATTTCGTCAACCGCCACATCCCCTCTCTGCAAACAGCCAGGCCGCCGGGTTTCCTGCGTGAATTTGACTGGCTGGGCGTCCTATTCCTCGGTGGCTTCCTGATTTTCCTGATCTTCTATCTCTCCAGCCGCGCCCTGACCGGCGTGGAACCCCTGCAGGATTGGCGGTTGCTGGGGGCAACGATCGCCTGTGGACTGGCCTTTTGGCGGTGGGAGAAGCGGGCCGGTGTGCCGCTGGTCAACCTGCAACTCTACGCCATCAAGAACTTTGGCACAGCCTCTTTTGCCGGTGGATTGCGTATGTTTGTGATGGGCAGTATGGGTTTTCTGAAGGTGCTCTATCTGGCCGATGTCTACGGGATGGACGCCACCGGTCTGGGCTTCTTCACGACAGTCTATGCGGGCGCGATTCTGGCAACCACCCGGCTGGGCGGTCAACTGGCCGACGGGCGCTATGCCCGACGTGTGCTGCTTGTTTCATTTTCCCTGCAACTCGTGATGCTGGGCGGGCTGGCAACGATGGCCCTGCCCGCGTGGGCCGCGATGGGGTTGATGTTGGGGCAGGGGATTGGGGCTGGGCTGGCGTTGGCCTCGTTGCATCGCATCGCCATGCGCGATGTGCCCAGCGAGGAGAGAAGCTCCGCCGCGGGTCTCTACAGCACAGCCCGTTTCGCTGGCAGCACTTTTGGCGCAACCATCGCCGGGGTTGCCTTGCAACAGACAGAACTGGTTATGTCGATGACAGGGGCGTATCAACTGGTCTTTGGGCTGGTGGGCGCGTCGTGTCTGGTCAGTTTGGTCGTTTCGTGGCGGCTGGAGAAGTAATCAATTGTGAAATATTCCACTTGACGCAAATGGCCGCTCAATTTATAATGTGACACGCAATACAACGCCATCGACAACCTGCCGGAAAAGCGCCGGAAAGTTGCATTTTTGCCCGCGCTACGGTATAGTGATGACGTTTTCCTGCGCAGATAGGCTCTTCCTGTGCAGATTGCCCTGTATATGATGACGCAATGCATCTGATAAGGACGCAGACAATGGCGACAGTTCCATCCAACTTTCCTGAACTCAAGCAAGAGCAGTTGAAGCCCTACCTCCACGACACGGTTGTGGTTCCCGACGAACTCCAGGGCAACGTGCTGGTAACGACGCTGGATAAGGTCTATAACTGGAGCCGCAAATCGTCCATGTGGCCTCTGCTTTTTGGTCTGGCCTGCTGCGCGATTGAGATGATCGCCACCGCTGCCAGTCGCTACGATCTGGCCCGCTTCGGTATGGAAGTGATGCGCCCCAGCCCCCGCCAGAGCGATCTGATGATCGTCTCCGGCACGGTGACGAAAAAGATGGTTCCGGCCATTGTGCGCATCTACAACCAGATGGCCGAACCCCGCTATGTGTTGGCGATGGGTGCCTGCGCCACCGGTGGCGGCCCCTTCAAAGAAGGTTACAATGTGGTGAGCGGCATCGACAAGTACATCCCGGTGGATGTCTATGTCCCTGGCTGTCCCCCCACCCCCGAAGCGCTTATCTACGGTCTGCTCAAAGTCCACGAAAAGATAGAACGCCAGAGCATTCTGACCGTCCCCTGGTATCGCAAAGATCAATCAGAATTTGTTCCGGTTCCCCGTTTGGGTGCCGATGTTTTTGATCCCCGCCAGGTGGAATTGATCAAAGAGACGACGATGAAGAAGCCTGTGGTGGCTGGCGCGGCCGCTGCCAATGGCGATTCTGCCGCTGCCCACGCAGCCGGCCCAAAAGAAGTTTCCAACAAGGCCAAATCCCGTATGGAAGAGGCAAAGCGCCGGGCCGCGGCCAAGCGGGCGTAGGGAAGTTTGGGGCTGTCGCAGGTTTTGTCCGGATAAATCTGTAAGACCCGTGGCCTTAATTTTTACATCAGTTTATGATATTGCAGAGAGGGAAGCTATGAGCGCTACTCTGGTGGCAGAAGCCCCGGAACAGACCGGGACTATCGCCGATACACTGCCCGGCGGAATTTTAGGGACGACATCGGATGATACGCAGCAGGCCTATCTGATAGCATCAGATAACGTTTTGGACGTGCTGACCCATTTGCGCGACAACGAGGGCTACGACTTCCTCTCCGGTGTCACCTGTGTGGATTATCAGGGCTACAACGGCAAGCAGCGCAAGGGCATCTCCGAGCGTTTCGATGTGGTCTACCACCTCTATAGCACGAAGAAGGGGGGCGGCCCTGTCGTTCTCCACGTGCCCGTGCCCGGCAACGACACCGTGCCTTCGGCCACAGGCATCTTCCCCGGCGCCAATTTGCAGGAACGGGAAGTCTACGACCTCTACGGCATCAAATTTGAAGGCCACCCGAACCTGCGCCGTATTCTGCTGTGGGACGGCTTCAACGGCCACCCCATGCGTAAGGATTGGAAGGAAGCCTATTTCGACGAGGAGACCAAGCCCTTCCGCAGCCGCCACCCCAAAGGCAGCTACGAATTCCACGAAGACAAACTGCCTTGGGGCAAAAACACCACCTATCCCGCGGGCTGGGACCCAGATTCCTGGGAAGCGCCTGTCGCCTATGTGCCCGTAAGTCAGGCCCCCAAGCACGGCAACGGTGCCCATTTGGACACGGAAAGTATTGTCGTCAATCTGGGACCCCATCACCCCAGCACCCACGGCGTCTTCCGAATGCTCACCCGCATCGAAGGCGAAACGATTCTGGCCCTGGAGCCGGAGATGGGTTATCTGCATCGCAATCACGAAAAGATTGGCGAGCGCAACACCTGGCTGATGAATATGCCCTTCACCGACCGGCTCGACTACCTGAATTCCATGAGCAACAACTGGGGCTATGCCCTGGCCGTGGAGAAGTTGACGGGAATCGAAGTGCCGGAACGGGCCGAATACATTCGGGTGATTATGGCCGAGTTTACCCGCATTGTGAACCACACCTGGTCGATTGGCTTTATCCTCAACGATTTGGGCGCGCTGCAAACCCCGGCCCTCTATGCCATTGAAGAGCGCGAGATGATTCTCGATCTCTTCGAGGAAGTCTCTGGCGCACGGCTGATGTGCAACTATCTGCGCTTTGGCGGCGTTGTGCGAGACCTGCCCGCTGGCTGGCTGACGAAAGCCCGGTATATGGCGAACGACCGTCTGCCCCGTGCCTTGGACGAACTGGACAAGATGCTCTCGCAGAACGAGATTCTTGTGGCCCGTGGCCGGGGTGTAGGCCATCTCCCCGCCGAGACATTGATTTCCCTGAGTGTCTCCGGGCCGATGATTCGGGCCGCGGGTCTGGCCTATGACGTTCGTAAGGCTGAACCCTACGGCGTCTACGACCGCTTCGATTTTGACATCCCCACCCTGCCCAACAGCGACATTTACGACCGCTATTATATTCGTCTGCTGGAAGCCCGCCAGAGTGTGCGTATCCTGCAACAGGCCCTACGCGACATTCCCGGCGGCGAAACCAACGGCGCACCCGCCTACGCCTCGGCTACACTGAGCCAGGGCTTTGGCACGATTATGGGCGGCAAGGGTGGTTACAACTTGCGTCCACCAGAAGGAGAGGCGTATGGCCGCGTGGAAAGTCCGAAAGGTGAATTGGGTTTCTACATTGTCAGCGACGGCAAGCCCAATCCCTGGCGCTATCACGTGCGCAGCCCTTGCTACATCAATCTGAACGCACTGGGGCCGATGAGCGTTGGCTACAAATTGGCGGACGCGGTTGTCATTCTGGGCGCGATCGATATTGTGTTGGGTGAAGTGGATCGATAGGATTTATGAACAGTTATCAGTGAGCCGTGTTTGACTTTTGCGGCTGATAACTGCTCTGAAAAAGGAGACAGATTTACACCGAAAGTACAGATTTACACGGATAAGAATCTGCGAAAATCTGTGGTTTCAGCGAAATCTGCGTTCCGCTTTTCATTCTCCGTTTCTTAGATCGGGAGTACTACTATGTTTGGGACAGGATTGCTAAAAGGTCTGGGCGTTACGCTCAAGCACACGCTGGAAACTTTTTCCGACGATCGGAGCAAAGTGCCGGATCGTTACCGGAACAGCATTGAGTTGGGCCACGGACGGCGCGTCATCAACCAGCCCATCGACCAGGAAGGTCTGTTGACCATCCAGTATCCTGAAGAGAAGCGGCAACTGCCCGAAAACTTCCGTTATATCCCTATGCTCATTTGGGACACGGAGAAGAACGAGGACCGTTGCACAGCCTGTGGTATCTGCGCCAAAGTCTGTCCGCCCCAGTGCATCTGGATTGTGCGGGATTCCGACGCCAACGGCAAGCCGGTCACACGCCCTGCCGAGTTTTACATTGACGCCGCGGTCTGTATGAGTTGTAGCTTCTGTGTCGAGTTCTGTCCTTTTGACGCTATCAAAATGAACCACGACTACGAGCTGGCCGTCTTTGACCGCTATCCCCAACTCGTCTACGACATGGCAGAGTTGACCGTTCCCCTGGAGTATTACGCGGCCCTGTGGCCTGTCCAATACGGCGAAGAGCAGGAGAAGCGGCGCAAGGACGAGGAAGTAAAGAAGGCCCAGGACGAGGCCAAAGCCAAGGCTGCTGAAGCGAAGGCTGCCAAAGCGGCGGCGGCCCCTGCTACCCCCGTTGCTCCTGCTGGCGAAGGCACGATGACCAGGGCTGAAGAACTGAAACGCAAAGCCCAGGAGCGGGCCGCGGCCAAAGCGACTGCTGCCAGTGGTGATGGGGAAGCTTCCTCCGCGCCAGCGGCGGCCAGCAGCGTCAATACCGACGGCGACGGGGAAGTTGATGCCAAAAAGGCCCGGATGGAAGAGTTGAAGCGGATGGCCCAGGAACGGGCGCGCCAGCGTAAAGCAGAGGCCGGCGAATAGCCGGATAGAGACGCTTTGTACACCGGTTGAGATTGATTCCTGGCACAGGAGACGAGAGAACTCAGATTTTCGGAGGCCAGGCTCACCGGTGTGAGTCTGGCCTTTTTCTATTGTGTGGATATGTCTACGAATGGACGAAAAGGGAGATACCCAATGTCAGTCAAGCTCACCTATTACGGCCACTCTACGTTTGTGATTGAGGTCGATGGGACGAAAATAGTCGTCGATCCCTTCTTCGCGCCCAACAATCCCCTGGCCCCTGCGGACGCCACCGCGGAAACGATTGAGGCCGACTTTATGCTGCTGACCCACGGCCACGGGGATCACGTGGCCGATGCGGTGGCGATTGCCAGGCGTACCGGCTGTCTGGTCATCAGCAACTTTGAGATCGTCACGTGGATGGCAGCGCAAGGCGCGACGAACGGGCATGGAATGAATACGGGCGGCGCATACAATTTTCCCTTTGGCCGCCTCAAATCGGTGGTGGCTCTGCACAGCAGCACAATGCCCGATGGCAGCAGTGGCGGTCATCCCAACGGCGCGATCATCAACTTTAACGACGGCACTGACATCTATTTTGCCGGGGATACGGCCCTCACCTACGACATGCGGCTGAT
>Ga0209284_10002277_pt1 | contig 26636 bp, 16 predicted proteins | sample FRY03_FD_187211 | JGI IMG/M metagenome (GOLD analysis project Ga0209284, IMG submission 187211) | Freshwater microbial communities from Lake Fryxell liftoff mats and glacier meltwater in Antarctica - FRY-03 (SPAdes) (version 2) | ecosystem: Environmental > Aquatic > Freshwater > Ice > Glacier...
GTTGGTCAGCGCCCCGTTGCCGTTGTTGCCGTTGAGGAACAGCGGCTCCGCCGTGTAGATGGTGTTGCCGCCAAGGTCCAGCGCCGCGTTGTTGCCGTTGACCACCGTGCCGCCGGCGGTGGTGCCCAGCGGGCTGTTGGCCGGCCCGCCGGCCCCTTGCAGGGTGAGGGTGCCGTAGTTGACCGTCGTCGTGCCGCTGTAGCTGTTCGGCGCGGAAATGTAGAGGTTGTTGCCGCCGGTCTTGGTCAGCCCGCCGCTGCCGCTGATCACGCCGTAGATGGTCGCATACTGCCCCGAGGCGGAGTTGACCGTCAGCAGGTTGCCGTTGGTGTCCACGTCGCCGGTGACCTGCAGGATGCTGTTCGACAGGTTCTGGTTCGGCGGATTGCCCGTGCCGAAGTTCGGCGCGTTGAGCGTCCAGGTCTGGGCCGCACCCAGCTTGACGTTGGCCCCGATGTTGACGGACTGGTTCTGCAACGTGCCCAGCACGCTGATGCCGCCCGTGCCCACGGTCAGGGTGTAGGGGTCGCCCGCGAGGACCAGGGCGCTGTTGACAAAATCATTCACCGTCAGGCTCCTGATGCTCATGTCCGAGCCGAGAGTCGTGGTGTTCGGCGAGGCCGCGGCACCCGTGCCGCTGACGGGCGTGACGAAGTTCACGTCGGTGGTGGCGCCGGGAATGAGGGCCTGATTCGCCCCGCCGATCGAAGTCACCCAGTTGCTCTGAGTCGTGCCGTTGGAGGCGGCCCACACCTGCGTCGCGCCGCTCAGGCCGCCCTTCCAGAAGGCGGTCGTAAGGGCGCTGGCACTGGTGATATCGACCTGCAGATCGGTCGTTGTGCGAGTGAGGGTGAGGGCGCCTCCGAGGGTGAAGTTGGTGTTGTTGAAGACGTAGTTGAGCGTCGGGGCCGTGGCCGGGTTCAAGGAACTGCCCGCGCTCCCGGTGATGAGCGTGTAGGTGCCGGTGGAGGGCGTGACACCGTTGATGCCAAAGATGTTGAGCTTGTGCGAACCATTGCTGATGGTCGCGGCTCCGGCGACATTGATCGCGGCGCTGGTCGTAGTGGAACCGATGGAAGACCCGAGGATGGTATTGCCGGCGGTGACGGTGAGCGAGCCGCCGATGGCCAACTGGGTATCGGAGGCGGCGTTGTAATTGAAGGTCTGGCCGGCGGCGACCGTCACGCCGGTGGGGTTGGTGTTGCCGCCGAGGGCATTGGAGCTGCGGGCGACCAAGGTGCCACTGGTCACGGTGATCGGGCCGGTGGTGGCATTGCTGCCGGTGAGGAAGAGACTGCCGCCATTGGCCTGGATGCCGCCGGTGAAGGTGTTGTTGCCCGAGAGGAGGAGCACGCCGTCGCCGGTCTTGGTGATTCCGGCCGTGCCGGAGATGACGGCGGGAATGGCCATGTCAATTCCAGCGTTGCTGCTGTCATTGATCGAGAAGTTGCGGGCCTGGAAGGCGGAGGCACCGGAGCCAGCCACGGTCAGGCCGTTGGTGCCGAGGGCGAGGTTGCCGGTGATTCTCGCGGTGTAGGCCTGTTGGTTGGTGTCGTAGGAGACGTTGCCGCCGAGGGTCAGCGTGGCCGCGCCGGTGGTGATCACGGAGTAGCTGTTGCTCGCGTTGATCGTGTTGTTGCCGAGCAAATTCGTGCCGCCGATGTTGAGGGAGCCGATGGTGAGGTTGATGCCATTGGTAGCGAGGTCGAGTGTGGCGGTGCCCAAACCGGTGCTGCCAGCCACGGTCAGGTTGGTGTTGGCCGGAATCGCGCCGACGACCGTCGGGCGGAGGACGCCGCCGGTGACGCCGGTCGAGCCATCGTAGGTGTTGCCGGCATTGGTCAGGGTCAGGAGACCCGCGCCGCCCTTGATCAGGCCGCCGCCAGAAACCGTGCCGCCATTGGCGCTGACGCCCGCGCCGACGCCATAGCCGCTGAGAACGCCGTCGAACTGCGCCTCACTGTTGACGATGAGCAGGCGGGGCGAGAAACCGAAGTCGATGCCCGCGCTGAAAGTGAGCTTGCCATTGCTGGCCGCGTCGCCGATGTAGCCGCTGACAGTGCCGTTGCTGCTCGTGACGACCACGGGATTGAGGATGGTGCGGGGAGTGTTGCCGTTCGAGGCGATGCCGCCGCCGTTGAAGACGATGCGGCCCGTGCCGATAGCGCTCGAGGTAATCGCGCCGACCGAGCCGACCGGATCGGCACCCATCTGGATGATGCCGCCGCTGAGGATGGTGTCGCCGGTGTAAAGGTTCTGGTTGGTCAGACGCAGGTAGCCACTGCCAGTCTTCTCGATGGAGTTGACCGTCGAGCCGTTGCTGACCACGCCGGTAAAGACCAGCGCCCCCGAGTTATTGACGTTGATCGAGCGATACGCGCCGGGAGCCGTGCCGAGGGTGACCGCACCGGAGAAGATCGCGTTATAGTTCGAGGCCGCGTTATAGCCGAAGGAGTTATTGATGGTCACCCCGCTGGTGAAGGTCGGCAACTGCACGTTGTCGTTGTCGAACGAGCCGCCGTTGGCCAGCAGCGTGGCATTACCGAACGCCGTGGCGGCGGCCGTGTTGATGATGACCGTGCCGGCATTGAGCACCGTGCCGCCGGTGTAGGTGTTGGCTCCGCGGAGAGTGAGGTTCTGGTAGCCGGACTTGACCAGGGTCAGGGCCCCGGTGTTGTTCACGATCGGCGCGTTGATGATAATGCCGCCCTGATTGCTGGTGGTGATGTAGAGGTTGTCCGCCGAGGTGCTGTTCTGACGGATCACGCCGCCGGAGCTGTTAATGTTCCAGTTGTTGTTGGCGTAGTTGAAGAGGCCGTTGGTCTCGAGGTTGAAGTTGTTGAGGGTCAGCGTGTCGTTGTTGCCGATGTCGCGCAAGGCCGCGATGGTGCGGTTGGCGGTGAGGGCCTGACTGTTGCCCGAGCCTATGCCGGTGCCCATCGTGTAAGCATTCGCCGCATTCGTCCACGTGGTCTCAGCCGTGCCGGCGATATTCGCCGAAACCACCTGGCCCGCCGCGTTGTAAACCGCGTAGTCTTGCTGGTTGCCATTGTCCACGCCGACCGTAGCCCACGGTCCGATGATCTGCCCGGCGGGCGTCGCCGCCCCGACGGCGGTGGTCACATTGATGATATTGGTCGTGGTGTTGGGCTTGGTAGTCTGCGCAGAGAAGGTGACGACCGAGGTATTGGCCGCACCCCCGGCATGGGTCAGGTCGCTCAGGGTGAGGGTCTGCACGTTGCCGCCGCCGCCGGACATGTTGTTGTTGAGGATGGTATCGAACTGACCGGCGGTGAGGGCCAGCGCGCCGGTGGTCTGGGCATAGACGGTGCCCGCGTTGGAGCTGTTGTTAAACTGGAGGTTGCCGCCGTAGGAGGTGATGCCGGCGGAAGCACCGACGCGGCTGATGTTCTGGGCATTGGTGTTGGTCAGCAGGAGCGAACCGCCGCCGGCGATGGCGATGCCCGAGGACGAGGTGATCACACCCGCCGCGCCGGAAACCGCCAACTGGCCGCCATAGACATTGGTCGCGCCGGCATAGGTATTCGCCCCCTGCAACTGCATCTGGCCGTTGTTGGTCTTGGTCAAATCGCCATTTTGAATGACCCCGGTGATGTTCACATCCGGGTTCACGATGCTGCTGTCGGCGACATTGAAGGTGGCGGCACCGTTCATGTCGAGCCTGGCGGAAATCGTCGCCACGTTCGGACGAAGGCTTCCACCGAATGGGGTGCTGTAGGTGAACGCCGAGGCGCCACCGGTCAGCGTGAGGGTGGCGGCCCCGCCTGTGTTGGTCACGAACGACGTCTGATTATGCTGAAGCGAACTCATAGACAGGCTGCTCACCGACTGGTTGAAACCGCTGAGGTCGAAGGTGGCAATGCCGCCGACACTGACCACTGCGAGGGAATTGCCAGGGTTGATGGCGTCGTTTGTGCCCAGCTTCATGGTGCCGTTGCTGACCAGCGTATTGCCCGTGTAGGTATTCATGCCGGAGAGGGTCAGCGTGGACGTAGCGCTATTTTGCGTCAGGCTCGTGACGTTTGCACCGATCACCGCGCTGATCAGCGTCTGGCCCGAGCCGAAGCCGTAATTGGTGATAGAGCCGGTGTTGTTGAGGCTGGCACCGGAGATCGTGACGCCGCTGGCGGTGGCATTATTGTTGGCGAGGACGAGGTTGGCCGTGCCGGTGATGCCGCCAGAGATCGTGAGCGTGCCGGTGCCGCCGTTTTGGATCGTGCTGTTGGCCCCCAGAATGAGCGCGGTGCTGATGGTGTTGGCTGCGTTGTCACCATTGGCCACGAAGATGCCAGAATATGCCCCGGTGCCACCGATGGTGAGTGAAGTGCCAGCGCTTATGGTCAAGGCGACATTGTCATCCATGATCACACTGCTGACCGCCTGCGTGGCATTGATCGTGATGGTGCCGGCGGTGCCGTTGGTGCCGGCCGAGAAGACGGCATCATCGGCACTGGTGGTCGTCGTATTGGCAGTGGCTGAGAGGCCGAGCGGGTCGATGCTCCAAAATGCATCGCTGCCCCATGTGCCTGTGGCCGCGCCGGAACCGAGCGTGGTGCTATTGGTGTCCCAGAAAATTATCGCCGCGCGCGCAGCACTCATCGCGGGAATGACGATGAACGCAGCCGCTAGCATCAGCGCCACTGGGACGATTGATTTTGCGAGCATTCGCCCGAGCCAGCGAGAGTCAAGAGAGACTTTTTCTGTCTGCATAAAACCACCTTTGCAGGATGACGAAAACAAGGGCGAAGAGGAAGATCCCCGCAACGTTCACGCAAAAGATTTTGGAAACCAAAATATCGATCGCAGGCAAGTCACAAGGCGTATCGTGTGCAATTCAATGGTGATGTCTTTGAAGCAATCGATGGACGCGTTTCTCAAACAACAGACGCCGAAGCATTGCGCTTGTTCGTGAATCGTTTATTTTAAAAAACCGCCCGCCATGCAAAGACCTACCAGTACTCTAGCAGCCTGCCCATCGCTTACAAGCGATAAATTTGTGAACTTTGGGGGGAACGGTCTCGTTGAAAGGGTGGGTTGATGGCTTCGCTGGGCTGATCTATCGCCAGATAGGGTGCCGGCCACGTGCCAAGCCCTTTTTTTAAGCGGCGGGACCATTCCCTATTCCCCCTCATTCCACACAGCTATGCACCTGGATTCTCCGGAATGGTCGGTCTAAGGACTTTTTGACGGGTCTTTTAAAGCAGCCGATGCTCTCTATTATAGGAGGCCCTCTCTATTTGATAGAGAGGGCCTTGGCGATCGATCGGCGATCGATCATCGTAGGGCCGGTGATTTGAGGTTTTATTGGCAGGGAGGCCGCCGGTTTGCCGCAGGCTGCGGCAATGGGGATCAAGTCGATGGCCGCCTCCCAATTGCTTGACTTTTGCTTGGAACATGCCGCAAAAACCTCTCCGAAGGGAAGGCTGCGCCGCTACAACCCGGTTGTTGCCGTTGGCAGTCCAGGGACGGGTAAGTCGCAGTGGTTGACGCAAGTCTGTGCGCGATGGGGTGACACAAATGGCGTGCCGGCGGCCCGCTGGGACGGCCAATCGCTCGGCCGGGAAATTGCCGCAGCTCTTCACAATGACACCATTGATGAGTGGCGCACGCGGCTTGTCTCCCGGCCGCTGGTTTTGATCGATGGCATCGATCGGGTCGCTCACCCAGAAGCCCTGCAGATGCTCCCCTATCTCTTCGACGCTGCTGCCGCCGTTGGGCGGCAATGGGTCGTCACACTTGATAGACATCCCAGCATGAGCCCAACGCTTGGCGATACGCTGGCGACGCGGCTGTGCGGCGGACTGCTGGTCGTATTGCCGCCCCTGCCGCTGCCCCTCATTCGCCCGCTCGCAAGCGCAACACACGAGGCTCAATGGCGCCGCGTCCGTCGGCCCAGCACGATCATCCGCCATGCGATCGCAGCCACCGCATGCCGCTACGGCCTGACGCCAGAGGATATCACCGGCAAGTCCCAGCGCCGCAGCGCAGCCCACGCTCGCAGCATCGCCATGGCTTTGGTCCGGCAGCTCACAAGCAAAAGCCTCGTGGCCATCGGAGCTGCATTCGGCCACCGCGACCACACGACGGTTTTGCACAGCCTGAGAGTTGTCTATCAACGGATGTGCAAGGATGAATCGCTCGCCAGCGATATGCAGGTCTTGCTCAAACAACTGCAGACTTTTTAAGTTGGGTAAAGCCCCGAACGCTCTTTTGAGAGGGCCTCAAATAGTTTAGGATCGGATCTTGGGCGGCCCACTCCAATGCTCCCCAATGCTCCTTTGATCGATCTCTCCTTCGAATTGGTTTCGAGCTTAAGCAGAGTTTGTATGAATCGGACGATCCTCATAGCCGTGCTCGTGGGACTCGCGGCGATCTCAGCGATCGTCAATGGCCGATCCTTTTTCTCCTCGAAGTCGATCCAGCCATCTGTGGAAGTTCTGGCTGAGGAAGTTGTTTCCGCGCCCGCAGAAGCCCGCCGGCTCGAGGCCGCCAACCAAATCCTCCAATCCCGATCGGTTTCCACGGCCAGCCAAGCGGCCCGGGCGTCGATGGCCAGGGCCATCAAAGAGAGCCCTAGCCCCGGCGTGAGACTGGCAATGATTCAGTCTCTGGCCGAAGTGTATGACTACACAGCCATGCCCCCGATGCTCGAAGCCCTGGAAGATCCCGACCCAGCCGTGGCCGGAAAAGCGGCGGCGGCCGTTCAACACATGCTCGGCCTGCGATATAACTCCGAAGACATTGCCGATAAAAAGAAGTTGGCCAAGATGGCCCAACGGGATTGGCGGATGCTGCAAAACTCACCCCACCTCGAGCTTTGGAAAAAAACACTCCGCCAACGGGAATCGAATCCGACCAACCGATCTGGCCGTTAGCCAGACAAAACTTTTACCACTTTATATTGTGAGTACAGCCGTTATTGGACTCTTCTATCATCAATAGACACAGGAGTTTTTCCATGATCCCACACACCCACCTCATGCGTAAAAATCAACGGGGCTTTACGCTCATCGAACTGCTCGTTGTGATCGCTGTTATTGGGCTCTTGATCTCGATTCTTCTGCCCGCCTTGCAAACCGTCAGGTCGGCCGCGCGCGGCGTTTTATGCCAGAGCAACCTGCGACAGATCGGCATGGCGCACGCCGGCTACATACTCCGGTTTCCCGCTGGGCTGGCGGCCGAGGGCTGGACTGGCTCGCTCATTGCTGATGCTGGCAACGACAAACGCATGTTTCTCTGCCCAAACGACCCAGCCCTTTATTCGTCCGGCGGCGGCAGCGGCCCTGACAGTCCTATGGAACAATTTGTGGCCACCTATGCTGCCTATATTGTCAATGTAAGCGTCTCGATTCCTCTCCAGGATGGGCCCTGGACTCGGATTGGCCGGCCGATTGCGGACTGGCCGGGTGGGCCTGTCAATTGCGCGCAAATTTGCGGCATCTCAAACCCAGCCCTCAACAGCTATTTTATTCTCTTTGAAGACGCCTACTCATTTGGTTCGCCGTGGGACGGTTGCTTTTATATTGAGCCGCTGGCCAACGGAGATGTGCGCATTACAGAGGCGGGCGAAAACGGGCATGGGTACACCCATCAGTTTCGCGGCCCCAATGGCGAAGTGCTAGCGGACCCACTTCACAGGGGCTTTACAGTCACGGTCAACCCCTTTGGCGCCACCGTCGGAGGTGGCGGAACCAGCAGTGTGCCCACCAACTACGGCCTCAACAAAAAAACAAAGTGGCTGACAAGTGATGCTGACAAAGTTTTGGCCATGGACTATTTTCAGGCCGTGGCAGATGTGGTTGGCCCGACTGCTCCCGATTCAATCGGTTGGGGTAAAAAAGTTCAGGTGGCTGCCGATCGTCACTTCGACCGCGTCAATGTGGTTTTTTCCGACGGTAGAGTCGAGTCCGACGGTAGAGTCGAGAACGTGTCGGCCAACGACATCGATCCGTCCGTGGCCGCCTTGCACAATCGATTGTGGTGTCCTGCGGCGCTGGGTGCGCTCAATCTGCCTGCCAACTGAGCCTGCTCTGGCTGACTGAGCCTGGCCCGTCGGATGGGTGTTGGATGGCTGTTGATAAATTGTCGCTCATTGTCCGTCTGGCGTCCGTCTGGCCAACGAACAAAACACGCCACAGCGAGCCAACAGCTTTCTGGATGACCGACTGCCATGCAACCGCCATCCAGTCAGCAATCGACAGCCAGCCATTCGCCAAAACAGCGACAACCAGCCAACACTCTATCTGCCGTTCAACTGCCAGAGACCCAACATCCAACCAACATCCAAATAGCATTTTTTTCACATCTGTTTTACTCTTTTTTGGCCCGTCTGAATCACCCTAAACCGTTTTTAAATAGGGCCAAACGCTTCTGCCCGAGCTCGTTGAATGGCTACTCTATTGATGCCCTCGCCGCGATTGCCGAATATGCCCCACTGCTGATCCTGCTGGCTTCTGCTTCTACTCCTGCTTTTCTTTTAAGAGAGTAATAGCAGTAAGAAGGCGAGTCCCGAAAAGACACTTCCTCACCTGATCCAGACCGTCTGGCAGACGGTAGAAGTTGCTAGGGCATTTCGCAGAGGCGTTCGTCGGGTAGAATAACGGTCTCAAAAAGGTTCTGAAATTCGGTTGATGCTGAAAGGAAATGTTGTTTGCGATGAAAGTGCGTTTGACCAGAGAGCCGCTCTTAGCGGCATTGCAAAGTGCGTCGGCCGTTGTGCCCTCGCGATCCCCAAAACCTGTCCTGACAAATGTAAAACTTGAGGCCAACCAAACCTCTGCCGTGCTTTCGGCGACCGATCTGGAAGTGGGAATTCGCATTGAGATCGAAGGGGTGGAGACCAGTGCGCCAGGAGCTGTGCTGCTGCCCAATGCGAGGCTAGCGGCCATCGTGCGGGAAAGCGCGCCGGGCACCGTGTTTGAAATCTATTCCGATGGCACCGCCGCTGTTGTCAAAGCCCCTCGCAGCGAGTTTCGTTTGCCGGCCGAAGACGCGATGGAGTTTCCGGCAGTGGCGACATTTCCGACCGAGGCTTGTTACGAGCTGACAACGCCTTTGATCCGTGAACTCGTCAAACGCACGGCGTTTGCCACCGATAGCGAGTCAAGCCGTTTTGCGCTAGGCGGCGTGCTCCTGGAGTTCTCCGCAGAGCATGTGACGGCCGTCGGCACCGATGGCCGGAGACTGGCCAAGATGGAAGGGCCAGTGGCTCTCAAAGACGGCACACCGATCGACGCGCAGCCGATCGTGCCAGCCCGGGCGATGCAATTGATCGAACGCTGTCTGGGCAGCAGCGATATGCCAGTGCGGGTGGCTGTGCGAGCCAATGAGATTTTAGTTCACACAGGGCAGACAACGATCTCGGCCCGACTGGTCGAGGGGCGTTTTCCGCGCTGGCGGGATGTTTTTCCAGACCGCCCCGATGCCCAGCGAGTGCGGATTGTGGCGGGGCCGATGCTGGTGGCGGTGCGGCAGGCGGCAATCGTCACGAGCGAACAGTCCAAGGGCGTCGATTTCTCATTTGAATCGGGGCAACTGGTGCTGGCTGGTCGCTCGGCTGAAAGTGGTGAAAGTCGGATTGAGTTGCCGATTGAACACACGGGAACGAGCGTCAAAATCAAGATGGATCCCCGATTCATGAGCGATTTCCTGCGGGTGCTCGACGGGGGCGTGAATGTGACAATTGAACTGACTGATGGTCAAAGTGCCTGCGTCTGTCGCACCGATGACGGCTACGGCTATGTGATCATGCCACTGGCAGCCGACTGACAGGCAATCCTAAAAGAAATAAGCCGCCGGCAAACAGTGAACCACAGATGGCATTCAAACAAACAAGGAGCGAGGCTCCTGGACCGACATCGATCAGTCGACTTTTGTCGCGACTCATGGCCCGCACAGGCTACGACAGAGAGCACGCGGCCGGCAGCCTCGACACTGCCTGGCAGCAGGCAGCACCCGAGAGCCTGCGGGGCGCGTCGCAGCCGGGGCTTGTGCGGAAGGGCGTGCTGGAAGTTTTTGTCAGCCACTCGGCGCTCGTGCAGGAGATGGGATTCCATAAAAGGGATGTGCTCCAGCGACTCGGCGAATTGGTGCCCGCAGAGGGCATCACCGACATCCGCTGCCGGTTGATGGTGGACGCCGGCCAGAGTTTTGTCACCGAGAGATAACCAAAAATATTCTGGGATCGTCGGCCAATCGGAAGCCTTGGCTCACTCCACACAACACACCACAACACACAAAACACAAGGGAGTATTTTTAAATGGCAGACCAATCGCAGGCACCAGGCTACACATCCGAAGACCTCCAGCATCTCTCCGATCGCGAGCATGTGCGCGAGCGGTTTGGCATGTACATCGGCGACAACACGGCAAGAGGTCTGCACCACCTGGTCTACGAAGTGGTCGACAACTCAATCGATGAATGCATGGCGGGCTACGCCAAAAAATTGAGCGTGACGGTCAATGTCGACGGCAGCGTGACGGTTGAGGACGACGGCCGCGGCATTCCTGTCGAGCGGCACGCGCAGCTTTCAGAAGAGATGGATCGCGAGATATCGACGCTTGAAGGTGTAATGACGGTGCTCAAGTTTGGCGGTAAGTTTCAAAAAGGGGCGTATCAGACTTCCGGCGGCCTACATGGCGTGGGTGTGACGGTGATGAATTTTCTCTCTGAATGGTGTGAGGTTGAGGTTTCCCGCGATGGCCATGTGTGGCAGCAGGAATACCAGCGAGGCGAACCGACTGGCCCTGTTCGCAAGATAGGCACAACCACCCGCACCGGCACAAAGACGACATTTAAGCCCGACCCGCAAATTTTTCCCAGCACGAAGTTTTCTTGGGATGTGCTCTCGCGCCGCATGCAGGAATTGGCATTTTTAAACTCCGGGGTGCGGATTGCGTTTGCCGATGTGGCCAGCAATCAGCACGAGGAATTTCACTACGAACGCGGCATCGTGGAATTTATCGAGTGGCTCAATCGATCGAGCGATGCGATTCATGGAGATGTGATTTCGATTCAGGGGGAGAATGAAGGCGTGTCGTGGGACATCGCCTTGCAGTACACCGGCGAGTTCACAGAAAATCTCCACAGCTATGTCAACAACATTTCGACCACCGAAGGAGGCACGCACGTTTCAGGTTTTCGTTCGGCACTGACTCGCAGCTTGAATGCCTACGGAAAAAAGAGCGGCCTCTACAAAGATCTTGTGCCGACTGGCGAGGATGTGCGAGAGGGGCTCACCGTCGTTATCAGCGTGCGAGTGCCGCACCCGCAGTTTGAAGGGCAGACGAAAACAAAGCTCGGCAACGGCGAAGTCGAAGGCATCATCAATTCCGCAGTCGGCGAATTCCTTGGCAAGTATCTCGAGGAGAATCCAAAAAGCGCAAAGTCGATTGCCCTCAAAGGGATTCTGGCAGCCGAGGCCCGCGCGGCGGCCCAGAAGGCCAAGGCCCTTTTGCGGGAGCGGAAGGGAGCATTGTCTGGCGGCGGATTGCCGGGCAAGCTCCGCGATTGCACCAGTCGCGATGTGGTCAGGTGCGAGCTCTACCTTGTCGAGGGGGACTCCGCCGGTGGCAGCGCCGAAGGAGGTCGCCGGCGAGAGTATCAGGCGATCCTGCCGCTGCGAGGCAAGATTATCAACGCCTACAAGAGCCGTGAAGACAAGGTGCTTGCCAACGAGGAAGTCCGCAGCATGATCTCGGCAATCGGAGCCGGAATTGGCGACGAAGCCGATCTCACCAAACTGCGGTACGACAAGATTGTGATCATGACAGACGCCGACGTTGACGGCTCTCACATTCGCACGCTGCTGCTGACATTCTTCTACCGGCAGATGTACCGCCTTGTGGCGGAGGGGCATGTCTATGTGGCGCAGCCGCCGCTTTTTCGCGTGCGTTCCAAGAAGAGCGTTTACTACGTGCAGACCGAGGAGGAGATGAAGACGCAGCTCTTGGATCAGGGGCTTGGAGAGGGCGTATTTTATCCGGGTGACGGCCGAGAAATTTCCGGCGATGCGATGCAAAAACTCTGCCGCACGCTGTCTGGACTTGAAGATGCGCTTGTGTCGCTCGAACGCCGGGGTGTGAGTTTGCGAGACCATGCTGGCCGCCGCGATTCGACATCGGGGAAGCTGCCGATGTACCACGTCTACTACGGCGCCGAAGAGAAGTGGTTTACCAGTCGCGATCAGTTGGAAAGTTTTGTCAAGGGGAAGGAAAAGAGCGCTGGCGGCGAGTTGGCCGTCGGTCGCGCCCTTGAGAATCCTGTCGGAGCCTTGGCGTCGAATGCCGCATCGCCGGGAATGGCAGAGACGGGCGACGATCAGTTGGTGGTTGTCGACCTGCACGAGGTGCGGAGCATCAACGCGGGCCTCGCGGAACTGGTTGGCATGGGCTTTGATATCGAGGCCTTGTTACCGCAGGATCGCACCGGCACAGAGGAGCCGCGTTACAAGCTGCGGCGGGGTGAAAATGAAATTGGGCTCGAAGATCTGCGAGGTCTTTTGTCGGCGGTGCGTCGAGCGGGTGAGAAGGGGCTGTCGATCACGCGTTTCAAGGGATTGGGCGAGATGAATGCAGAAGAGTTGCGCGACACGACACTCGATCCGGTGAATCGAACGCTGTTGCGTGTGACGATGACCGACGCGGCCGCGGCCGACGATCTGTTTCGCGTGTTGATGGGGGAAAAAGTCGAGCCGCGCCGTGAATTCATCGAACGCCACGCGCTTGACGTTAAAAATCTTGACGTTTAGCCACGGGGCACCACCGCGTTTTTGCGATGGTTTTTCACCCGTCTCTCCTTTGCTATGCGCTACGGGCTTTTTGAAAACCCCGCGACGGGTCGCTTGGTATAATTTGGATCGCTCGGGATACGGCGGCGCAAGAATAGATCGATAGGTCGCAGGCTCGCTATCAAGTTAGGAGTGGTATCGTGTTGAGGATGACGCACTCATGGCTACGCCTTCCCGCAGCCTGCCGACAATGGAACGGGCGAGGAATTGTCGCCCTCGCCCTGCTCTTTGCAGCAATCCCAGCGGCAATCGCGGCCGATGCCCCCGCCATCCAGCCGCCCGACTTTGCCCGCGACGTGCGTTCGATCCTTTCCAATCGCTGCTTTAAGTGCCACGGCCCAGATGCAGGCCACCGCGAAGCTGGGCTGCGTTTTGACCGCCGCGACGAGGCCGTCAAAGAACTCGACAGTGGCCATCGGGCGATTCTGCCTGGGCATCCCGAGGACAGTGAAATGATTGCCCGCATCAACAGCACCGATTCTGATTTGGTCATGCCGCCCCCTTCCACCATGGTGCAACTGAGCGATTCAGAAAAGGCCACGCTGGCAAGATGGATTGCCGCCGGTGCGGAGTATCGGCCCCACTGGGCGTTCCTGCCGCCTCTCCGCCCCACGGTTCCAGGCGTTCAAAACAAAGACGGCTTAACGGCCCAAACCAAAGCCAACTCGCCCTCTGACTGGGGCTCTAACGAGATTGATCGGTTCATCTTGGCCCGACTCCAAAAAGAGGGCCTCGCACCAGCGGCCAAAGCCGACCCCCAAGCGCTCTGTCGGCGGGTGCATCTGGATCTGATAGGACTCCCCCCGAGCCCCGCTGAACTGGCGGCGTTCGTGGCTGATCCGGCCCAGAATGCGTATGAAAAACTCGTTGAGAAACTACTGGCAAGTCCTCGCTACGGCGAACGGTGGGCGCGTCGCTGGCTCGATCTGGCCCGTTATGCCGATACCAACGGCTATGAAAAAGATCGCGAACGCTCAATCTGGATGTATCGAGATTGGGTCATCCGGGCCATGAATGACGACATGCCATTTGATCAATTCACGATCCGGCAGTTGGCCGGCGATCTGCTTCCTAGCGCCACAACCGACGACATCATCGCCACCGGCTTTCACCGCAACACCATGATCAACGAGGAGGGGGGCATTGACCCGCTCGAGTTTCGCTATCTGGCGATGGTCGACCGGGTAGCCACGACAGGCACAACATGGCTGGGCCTGACGATCGGCTGCGCGCAGTGCCACACGCATAAGTTTGATCCCATTGAGCACACCGATTATTTCTCGCTGATGGCCCTGCTCGACAATGTCGACGAGCCTGTCTGGGTCATACCCTCGGCCCAGCGCAGCCAGCAGATTTTAAAGACTGGTGAAAAGATCGAAGAACTCTGGACTCAGTTGCCCAGTCAGTGGCCCGTACCCCCGCCGAAGCCCGATGCTCAACAGACCGCCGCAGCGGCAGGCGAACCAACCACCGACTCCATCGATGCCAAGAGATCGCTGGCCATGGCCGCTGGTTTTGACGCTTGGAATCGCCAGGAATCGATGCTCGCGATCGACTGGAAAATAGTCCCACCGGCTCACATCCAGACCAACGCCACGCATCTGGTCGTGCGTGAGGATGGCTCGATTCTGGGCAGCGGCGACACCACCAAAAGCGATCTCTATGAGATCACGCTGCCGGCCAGTGATCGGCCACTGCACGCTCTGCGGCTGGAAGTGCTGCCAGACGAGAGCCTGCCCGGCGGAGGCCCAGGTCTTTGCTGGTACGAGGGGGAGGACGGGGATTTTCTGCTCTCTGAAATCGAGGTGATGCTGGCTGCGGCAGACGGTTCTGCAAGCCGCTCAGTCGCGATTGCCCAGGCGACCGAATCTTTTGCGGAAGGAAAAAATAATGCGGCGGCCGCCGTCGATGGAAATATGACCAGCGGTTGGAGCACAAACGGATCGCTCGGCCGCCCGCATGCCGCCACGTTTCAATTTGCTGAGCCTGTTGTGCCCGGCACGCCTCTTTTGATCAGGCTGCGGTTTGAACGCTACTTCGCCTGTTCGCTCGGCTGCTTTCGCCTCAGCGTCACGGACCAACCAAACGCCCTTGCCCGCGGCCACTCTGCTGCCGAGGAGGCGGCGCTTGGAAAAGCCCCCGCTGATCGCTCCGCAGAGGATCGCAACCTGATTATGCGCCGATTCTGGGCGACGGCAGCGGAAGTGGCCGAGCCGATCAAGCAGATTCGACAGCTCCAAGACGGCCTGCGACAGGGGGCTTCTTCACTGGTGATGCGTGAGCGACCGGCCGACAACCCTCGCAAAACCCACCGCCACCATCGCGGCGAATACCTGCTGCCCAAGGAGGAGGTGACGGGGGCTGTGCCGGCATTTTTACCGCAACTGCCCCAACAGACTTTAGACGGCCCGCCCCGATTGGCATTCGCGCGGTGGCTTGTGTCGCCTGCCAATCCGCTGACGGCGAGAGTCACAGCCAACCGACAGTGGCAGGCCTTTTTTGGCCGCGGCATCGTCAGTTCGCTCGATGACTTCGGCTACCAGGGTCAGCCGCCTTCCCACCCAGAATTACTCGACTGGCTGGCGAGCGAACTGGTGCGATTAGGCTGGTCGATCAAGTCGCTGCACCGATTGATCGTCAACAGCGACACCTATCAGCAGGCTTCGGCTGTCTCGCCCCAACTCATGGCCCACGACCGTGAGAATGTGCTTGTGGCGCGGGGGCCGCGGGTGCGACTGGAGGCGGAAGTGATCCGTGATTCGCTGCTCAAGGCAGCCGACCTGTTGTCGGAAAAAATGTACGGGCCCGGCGTGCGGCCGCTGCAACCAGCGGGCGTGACGGAGGTGGTTTACGGGAACACCGCCTGGAAGGTGAGCACCGGCGAGGATCGCCATCGCCGCAGCATCTATACATTTGCAAAGCGGACGGCGCCGTTTGCCATGACAACCACATTCGATGCTCCCAGCGGAGAAAGTTGTCTGCCCAAGCGGGATGTCTCTAATTCGGCATTGCAGGCTCTGACTTTGCTCAACGACCCGATGTTTGTCGAAATCGCGCAGGCCCTCTCGGAAGTAACAATCGCGGCTGGCAGCGACGATGCCTCGCGGCTGCGTGAACTATCCCGCCGGGTGCTCTCTCGTGATCTGGATGCCACAGAGATGCGATCCCTTGCCGATTTTGTGGTTCAGCAGCGCACGCGGCTGGCGGCTGGACAACTCAATGCCGTGGCCCTCGCGGGCACGGCCTGTAAAAATGCTGATGCTGTTGAGTGTGCCACATGGATGCTGGCTGCCCGCGCGGTGATGAATCTCGACGAGGCGGTTGTCAAACAATAGATTTATGCCCCACAGCCATCGTGGAAAACACTGTTCGAGTCTCAGAAAACGCTCACGCACAATCCGACCCAGAGCCTGTTATGCACAAACATTTTTCCCTGCTCGACGTCACCCGTCGCCACTTTTTTTCCGACTGCGGCATCGGCGTCGGCAAGATGGCACTGGCGAGTCTGCTGACTGGTTCAATGGGCAATCAGGCCAAGGCCGGCCAAGCCGAGGGCCCCGCATCGCCACTCGCTCCCCGCCTGCCGCACCACGCCGCCACCGCGAAGGCCGTGATCCAGCTTTTCATGGCGGGAGCGCCGAGCCAATTGGAACTCTTCGACTACAAGCCAAAGCTCACAGAAATTGAAGGTAAGCCGATCCCGCCAGAGGTGATTGGGGGGCAGCGGTATGCGTTTATTCGGCCCGATGCTGCCGTGCTGGGGCCGCGCTATCGCTTTAGCAGGCACGGAAATTGCGGGGCTGAAATTTCAGAGATGCTGCCGTATCTGGCAAAGGTGGTCGACGATATCACTCTTGTAAAAACCTGCCACACCGATCAATTTAACCACGCTCCGGCGCAGATTTTTATGAACTGCGGGTTTGCCCAGCCCGGTCGGCCGAGCATCGGTTCGTGGGTGACATACGGCCTCGGCAGCGAGAGCGATCAGTTGCCGGCGTTTGTCGTCATGAGCACCGGCAATGGCATCAGCGGCGGCACAGCCAACTGGTCGAGTGGTTTTTTGCCGAGCCTGCACGCGGGCACGCGGTTTCGCAATGCCGGCGAGGCGATACTGAATGTCCTCTCGCCCCAAGGCGCTGATATGCGACTCACCGACGACACGCTGGGGCTGATCAATTCGCTCAACCGCCAACGGCTCTCGGTGGCTGGCGACCCAGAAATCGCCACCCGCATCGCCAGCTACGAGATGGCCCACCGATTGCAGACCTCTGCGCCGGAGTTGATGAATCTTGCCGACGAGTCGCCCGAGACTCTTTCGCTCTACGGATGCAAGCCGGAGGAGGCCAGCTTTGCCAGGGCCTGTTTGATCGCCCGGCGGCTCGTTGAACGGGGCGTGCGGTTTGTGACGATTTATCACGAGGGCTGGGATGCCCATTCGGATGTCAGCGGCAATGTGAAAAATAACTGTCAGAAAACAGACCAGGCCAGCGCCGCCCTTGTCGCCGATTTGAAGCGACGCGGCTTGCTCGATAGCACGCTGGTTGTCTGGGGAGGAGAGTTTGGTCGGACGCCAATGGTAGAATCAAACATCGCCCGCGGCATCTCCAAGGGTCGAGACCATCATCCCAATGCCTTCACGATGTGGCTGGCGGGCGGGGGTGTACAAAGAGGCCTGACATACGGGGCAACCGACGAATTGGGGTTTAACATCGTCGAAAACCAGGTGCATGTCCACGACCTGCAGGCCACAATCCTGCACTGCCTGGGTCTCGATCACAAACGGCTGACTTTTCGCTCTGCTGGCCGCGACTTCCGGCTCACCGATGTGCACGGACACGTCGTGAAGGGTATCCTGTTGTGATCTGTGCTCCGCGGCACCAGGCGTCAATCAGGTCTACCCTTTGGGAATACAAGGAGTTTTTCATGCTGCAAGTCCATCTGGTTTTAGCCCTGAGTCTTTCATTTTTGCTGGCGTGCATCGCTCCAGCACGGGCCGCTGATCCATGGCTTGTGGTTGAAGGTGGGGATGGGCCTGGCAAGGGCAAGCATGTTGTGCTGGTGAGCGGCGACGAGGAATACCGCAGCGAGGAAGCCCTGCCGCAGTTGGCAAAGATTCTGGCCAAGCACCACGGCTTTAAGTGCACAGTGCTCTACGCGATCGAGCCTGCGAGTGGAGAAATCAATCCCAACACATCAGACAATATTCCGGGCCTTGAAAGTCTGCGGACGGCCGACGTGTTGGTGATTGCCACGCGGTTTCGCAACCTGCCCGACGAGCAGATGAAGGAGATCGACACCTACCTCCGCGCTGGCAAACCGGTGATCGGAATGCGGACGGCCACGCACGCCTTTAACATTCCCAACAATCGCGCCTACGCCCATTATGGGAATGGCTATGGAGGAGAAAAAAAGGAATGGGTGGATGGGTTTGGCCGTCTGGTGCTGGGTGAAAAATGGATCAGCCACCACGGCAATCACGGCAGCGAGAGCACGCTGGGCCTGATCCCCCCAGATGCAGTCAGCCATCCGATTCTGCGGGGCATCAAGGACGGCGACATCTGGGGGCCGACCGATGTCTACGGCGTGCGATTGCCTCTGCCGGGCGATTCCAAGGCACTTGTCTTGGGGCAGGTGCTGACTGGCATGCAGGCCGATTCCAAGCCAGTTGAGGGGCCCAAAAACACGCCCATGATGCCCGTTGCGTGGGTCAAAACCTATTCGGCCGAAGGCGGTCCCAGTGGTCGCGTCTTTACGACCACGATGGGTTCCTCGACCGATCTGGTGTCTGAGGGCACGCGGCGAATGCTCATAAACGCCTGTTACTGGGCGGCAGGACTCGAAGCCGCGATCCCGGAGAAGTCGGTTGTCGATCTGGTCGGCACATTTGAGCCGACTCGCTTTGGGTTTAACGGGGCCAAAAAGGGCGTTAAACCAGCCGACCACCAGTAGAGCCTCCATCGCGATCCCACGGAGGCTGAAATCGATGCCTCTGGCGGCATTCCCCTTTCAGACCACGATCGCGGCGAATTTTTCCGTTGCGTGAAATCGAAACGCCCCGGGGTGGAAGAGCTCCGCCAAGACTTCCAGCGATTCCACTAACCGAGGTCCGGGACGGTTGAAGAGGTGGTGGCCATCGACGGCATAGACACGCCCCTCCCGAAAGGCACGGAGCTTTTCAAGTTGCGACCTCGGCACCAGGGATGTCGCTTCTGCTTGCACTCGCTCGAGCGTCAATCCACAGGGGGATAGAACGATCAGGTCTGGGTCGGCTGCGGCCAAATCCTTCCAGCGGATCCAGTCGGAATGCTCGCCCGCTTTGCCAAACAGATCGTGGCCGCCAGCCAACCGCACCAGTTCCGGCACCCAGTTGCCTGCGGCCATCGGCGGATCGAGCCACTCGATGATCGCCACCCGTGGCCGATCGCTGCCTGACGCACGCCCAAACGCAGTCACGCGGCAGGCAATGGAATCGACGCGGGCCCGTAGCCTCGCCACAACCTCGCGAGCTTTTCCCAGCGTGCCGGTGGCATCGCCAACTCGCAGAATGTCGTTGAAAACATCTGCCAGTGTGGCCGGAGAGAGAGCCAGAATATGAGCCTTGTGCCCCGATGCCTCGACGGCCTTTGCGACATCGTTGGCCGAGATCGCACAGACCTCGCAGGCGGCCTGCGTGAGGATTAAATCTGGTTTGAGGGCCGCCAATCGGGCGATGTCGAGACTGTAGAGCGCTGTTGATGCGACCGCACAACCCGAGTCGCCCCCAGAATTGGCAAACGCCTCGGCCACCGCTTCATGAATCCCGCGACTCGATGCTGCGGCATCAATTTTAGATCGCGTCAAACTCGGTAAGCCAACGACTTCCGGCGGTTGGTCGCATTCGTGCGACCGGCCGACCAACTGCTCTTTGAGTCCCAACGCCCAGACGATCTCAGTCGCCGCCGGCAAGAGCGAAACGATACGGCAGGAAATGGCACTCGGATCGCCCATGGCATTTTGATTGTGAATCTGGGGGTAAAAATTCGGCGTGGTTCTCCCTGCGCCTAGTCGGTACGATCGTAGTCGATTGGAAAGGAGTTTGTCTCATTGTTTCATTTGTTTTGACTTTTTTGTGGGAGATCTTTTTCGATGCTTGAGCCCAATTCCGATCGTGCGCCCGACCTACTCTGGACAGAGGCCGCGCGGTTTCACGACTATCGCTACGCTTCCAATCCGATTGCCGACGGCTCGATGAACGCCATTGTGGCCCGGCAGTTTGCCGCTGAATTGCACGAGCAGGGAACCACCTCCACGCTGCCGCTGGATATGAGCGTGAAGCTGGGCTGCGCCGGCCCGGCAACATCACCTGGGCTCTGCGCAAATTTTATCCACATTTGCGCCGGCGATGCTCTGATCACCGACGCCAATGCCACGAGCCAACTCTTCTTTGTGATGCGGGGCGAGGGCTCAACGCGTCTGGCGGGTGACTCTGGCGGCAGCCAACTCAAGTGGCGATCGGGTGATCTCTTCACGCTCCCGGCGCAAAGCCGGGCGACGCATGTGGCGGACTGCGATGCCGCGATCTACTGGGTGCACGACGAACCCCTGCTTGAGTATCTAGGGGTCGATGCGGTGCGGCAGCAGTTTGCGCCGACTCTCTACCAGCATGCGGCGATCGTGGCGGCGCTAGAAGCTATTCGACGGGATCCGACAAGTGCCACAGCCAATCGGCTCAGCGTGCTTTTGGGAAATCGGACATTTCCGCAAACAAAGACAATCACGCATGTGATCTGGGCGATGTTTGGCCTGCTGCCGGTGAACGCCAATCAGGCGCCGCATCGGCACCAATCGGTGGCCATCGATCTGGTGGTCGATGCCCAGCCGGGTTGCTATACGCTGGTGGGAAAGAGTCTGGAAAACTCTGAACTCTCTGCGGAGCAGACAGCCAATCCCAAGCAGGGAGTTCGTATCAAAGATCCGATGCGATTCGACTGGCAGCCCCACTCGGCATTTATCACGCCGCCGGGACTCTGGCACTCTCATCACAACGAATCGGGGTCGCCGGCTCATATTCTGCCGATTCAGGACGCCGGATTGCATACCTACCTCCGCACGCTCAACATCCTCTTCAGCCGAAAAACAGCCAGCGGTGCGTGCGAAGTGGTGGAGCAGGCAGAGTAGTGGGATAGTGGTCTGGAGGCTTGACGGTGATGTGACAAACCAGGACCATCATTTGGCCCCGCATTCGATCGGCTCGTCCTCTGCCGAATTGCTCCTCCAGAACCATCGCCAGGTGGGCCACTCACGCCGTTGCCACAACCGGCGGGCTGTGAATGGCCTTCAGCAGCGGGCTCTTGCGGCCAAATTCGTGGTCAATGGCGAACTTTGCCATCTTCATGAGCGTCGGCGTGTCGAGCGACGGGCAGGGGATGTGGGCTGCCACCGCCGACGTGTGCGTGCCGTGGTAGGTGGATGTCCAACCGGTGGATGAGTCGCCCACGATGATCGATGGCAGGTGGACGGTGACGGTCTCGAGAAACCCGCCCGCAGAGCGGCTGCGTCAGGTCGCCTTCGAGGACCACGGGCCTAGCGAGCCGCTTGCCGAGCGTCTCTTCCCAGTTGTACTACGATCGCTTCCACGCGGGCGGCGGCCGTTGGCATGGTTCTCTTTCGACTTGAGTCTTGAGTGCGCGCCACAAATGGGGCAGAAATCGTTTCTCTCTATAGGCACAAAAGAATAGAGAAAGCCAACCGACTGGATCAAGCCACTGCCCCTTGCGGCCCAACTTGCCGAGATGGCTAGCAGACTCGCACTCCTGGCAGCTTTGTTGCAGAGGACTTCGTGTCTTCGATCCCAAAACATGAGCCACAAAAACGCCGGCTGAGGCATGCGCTATCTTAGGAAGCCCGGAGCGCGAGCGACGGGGGGTGAGATAGAAAACCATCGCCACAATATGGCGGAGTGCAGAGGCCCGGCTTGTGACGGTGGCGTTCAACAATTTCGGCACGCCAACTCTCCCTCGCTAGCGCTACGGGCTTTTCAAGAAGGACGCGACGCGGCAAGTCCGCCGGCGATTTCGCAAGCCAAAGCACGCCATTTCCAGGCCTGAAACTGCAGCGTAGAGCGTGCTCTCCCGATTTCGTTTTCGATAGGTAACATAAACTGTTACCTTCAGTGAATGAAATCCGAAGAAGCCCCGCCTAGATCCCGCCAATACGTCGAGAACCTCGTCAGCGCCAGTCGCTACACCTTCACGACTGAGGCAGCACGGACCGCTCTCTCGCTCTCGCCGGCCGCACTGAGAGTCACGCTCAACCGCCTCGCCCACCGCAAACTGATCGTGTCGCCCGTGAGGGGATTTCACGTCATCGTACCGCCGGAGTACCGGTCGCTCGGCTGTCTACCTGCTGACCAGTTCATCCCGACTCTGATGAAGTGGCTCGATTTGCAGTACTACGCCGGGCTTCTCACCGCGGCGCAATACCACGGCGCTGCCCACCAGCGTCCGCAAGAGTTCCAGGTCTTTGTGGAGAAGAGCCGCCGGCCGATTGCCTGCGGCCGGGTGCGCGTCGCATTCATGGTTCACAAGAACCTTCGCAAGGTCCCGGTCCAAAGCTTCAACACGCCGCGGGGTGTCGTTTCCGTTTCAACGCCCGAGGCGACGGCGCTCGATCTCGTCGGATACCAACATCACGCAGGCGGACTGAGCCATGTTGCCTTGGTCCTCTCGGAACTTGCGGAAAGAATTGACCCCGCCGCGCTCGCCAAAGCCGCCGCGCATACCCCGGTCTCGTGGGCACAGCGGCTCGGCTACCTCCTCGAACGGGTTGGCGTCAGCGACAAGACTGCCGCCCTCAAGACCTACGTGCGCGAACATACTCATGAATCAACACTGCTGCTGCCGAAAGCTTCACGCAAGAATGCAGCGCGTGATGACACATGGAAGTTGTACGTCAATGCCTCCGTGGATGTCGATCTGTGATTCCTCGCGATTACATTTTGGAATGGCGGGCAAAGGCTCCGTGGCCGCAGGACGTGCAGGTTGAGCAGGACCTGGTTATCAGTCGATCGCTCGTCGCCATATTCTCAAACCATCTGCTTCATGACGCACTCGCGTTCCGCGGAGGCACTGCCCTCTACAAGCTTCATCTGCCTCCAGCTCGTTACTCAGAAGGCATCGATCTCGTACAGACCAAGGCCGGACCTGTGAAGCCCATGATGGACGCTCTGCACGAGGTCCTCAATCCGTGGCTTGGCCAGCCAAAAACCAAGCAGAGCGAAGGACGCGTCACCTTCGTGTACCGCCTTCAATCCGAAGATACGCCTCCGCTGCCGTTGCGCCTGAAAGTCGAGATGAACACTCGGGAGCATTTCTCTGTCTACGGCTTCAAGGAAATTCCGTTCTCCATATCGTCGCGGTGGTTCGAAGGGTCTTGCAGCATTCACACCTACGAACTCGATGAGCTGCTCAGCACCAAGCTTCGCGCACTGTATCAGCGCAGGCAAGGACGCGATCTGTTTGACATGGCGAACGCGGTCGAGTCCGGCAAGGTCGATCCCGACCGGATTGTCGCCGCGTTCCTGAAATACATGGAGCACGAAGAGCACAAAGTCACGCGGGCGATTTTTGAAGAGAACTTCCTGAAGAAGCTCGACGATCCGGAATTCATGGCCGACATCAGCCCGCTGCTGGCAGCCGGATATGAGTGGGACGCGGAGGCCGCCGCGCCCACAGTGAAATCGACGTTTATCGAGCGGCTTCCAGGGGAGCCTTGGAAGGGAGAAAAGAAGTAGTGCAGGCCTTTGTCTTCATCGACACGAATGTGCTGCTGCACTACCGGTCTTTCGATGAGGTCGACTGGCCGGGACAGCTTGGTGCCACGGCCGTGACGCGAGAAGGCGCTGGCAAAGTCAACACTGAACCAGCAATTCCAAGCCCCCGCTTTATTCCCTGAAAGAGACTAACGGTCTTGCTTCTCCCAACTCTAACCGCGATCTCCCGGAGCTCGGAAATAATCTACTGGAGCCTGCTCCTTCTTTTCGCGTGGCATGTGCTGCCTCCTTTGGTTTGCAACACACAAGAATTCTCTCTCTGGAAGTGGTGCCGTTTAAGGGGGACAGGTCACTCAACAATCGTTGACTTCCAGCGGCTGCACGTTAAGCTGGGCCAGATACGATGCGTCCCGGTTCAGTGACCGGGAATTGTTGACGTTCTGCGAAGGTCTGATTGTACCGAAATAGAAAAACAAAACTCTGATTCTAAAATAAGAAAACTCCAAACAATCATGACTCAAGCAGCCGCCCCGAGGTTCCTGCCGACACTGGCTGTTTTTCTCCTGCCGTGGCTTTGTTGCCCGCCCGCTCAAGGGCTGGAACTCCCGCTGGAGTGGCAGGTTTTTCAGCGCCGCGACGATGAATCTGCCGAGGTTACAATTGCCGGGGAAGTGCCGCCGGATGCGACCCTCGTTGAGGGCAAGGCCGACCTTCCGCTTGGATTACGCGGCAAGGCCGACCTTCCGCTTGGATTACGCGGCAAGGCCGACCTTCCGCTTGGATTACGCGGCAAGGCCGACCTTCCGCTTGGATTACGCGGCAAGGCCGACCTTCCGCTTGGATTACGCGGCAAGGCCGTGGATTGGACAGTCATCGCGAGCGACACGCAGATTAAAGACGGCAACTTTTCCGGCAGCATCCCGTTGCAAGCCGGTGGCTGGTATCGGATCACCGTGCGTTTCCGCACGTCGGCGGCTGATCCGGCAAGTCTCGCAGAGTCAACAGTGGAGCATGTTGGTGTCGGCGACGTTTTTGTGACGGCCGGACAGTCAAACTCGTCGAACCATGGGCAGGAAAAACAGACCCCGAAGAGCGGGCTGGTGTCTGCTTTCGACGGCCAGCGATGGCAAGTAGCCAACGATCCGCAACCGGGAGCCAGTGGGGGTCAGGGAAGTTTTATGCCGCCCTTTGGCGATGCCATGGCGGAACAGTTCAAGGTGCCAGTTGGCATCATCGCCTGTGGAATCGACGCCACCAGCGTGCGCGAGTGGATGCCCAAGGGCACGAAGTTTCCTAACCCACCGACCCTTGAAGGCCATGTGCGGAAACTTCCCGAAGGCGGTTGGGAAAGTAAGGGCGACATTTACAAGATGTTCACGGCGAGGATGAAGCAGCTCGGGCCACACGGTTTCCGTGCTGTCCTCTGGCATCAGGGCGAGTCCGACGCGGATCAGCCAGATCCCAAGCGAACACTGATTGGTAAACCCTACCGCCAATTGCTGGAACAACTGATTCGGGATTCGCGCCGTGAAATCGGTTGGGAGGCGCCGTGGGTGGTGGCATTGGTGAGTTCCCATGGTGGCGAGGGGGTGCCGGAACTGCGCGATGCGCAGAAATCACTCTGGGATGAGGGTGTCGCCGTGGAAGGCCCGGACAGCGATGCACTGCGAGGAGCACTGCGCGATGGAGTGCATTTCAGTAGCAAGGGGCTGCAGAAGCACGGGCACCTATGGGCAGAAAAAGTTTCCGCTTGGATGCTTCACAAAGGAATTCAATAACCATGCAATCCACAAGAACCATGAACACTCTGAAAAACATATCGCTGTTGGCGGCTCTTTCTTTTACCGCCGTCTGTGCCCGGGCAGATGAGGCAGGCACCACGCTGGTGATCACCTCACCCACGACCCTTCAGGTCTTTCAACGCACGGCACAAGATCAGGCTGACGTAATCATTCAGGGCACACTGAGCGGGCCAGCAGATGCTGTCGAAGCGAAGGCCGAACTGGTCGAGGGTGCGACGCGTGGCAAGGAAACCGAGTGGGTTCTCATCGCCGGAAAAGAGCATCTGGCCAGCGGCGAATTTTCCGGGAAACTCTCTCTTCAGGCCGGCGGGTGGTATAAAATCACGGTGCGTGCTCAGAAGGGTGCGCAGGTCGTGGCAAAGACGACGATTGATCAGACGGGGGTTGGCGAAGTTTTTGTGACGGCGGGACAGTCAAACTCGGCAAACTTTGGAACTCCAAAGCAGAAGGCCCAAGATGATCGGGTCGTTTATTTTGACGGCAAATCGTATCTGCCAGCCCATGACCCGATTCCCGGCGGTTGCGGCGGAGGCGGCAGTCCGTGGTCCATCCTGGGCGATCTCATTGCCCGGTCTGAAGGAGTTCCCGTCTGCTTTCGTTCCGCCTCGCTGACGTGGACCGAAGTAAAAAGTTGGCTGCCGCCTGACACCGGGTTGTATAAGAACCTCGTCAAGTGTGTGAAGCCGTTTGGCACCCACGGCGTGCGCGCTGTTTTATGGCATCAGGGCGAGTCCGACACGTTGGTGGATACTTCGGCAGCCACCTATTGTGAGCGGCTGCAAACAATTATTGAAACGCTCGGCCGGGATTGCGGATATCCTCTGCCGTGGTTCGTTGCTCAGGCGTCTTTCCATCCAGGCTCACAGGCTCCTCAACAAAATCAAGTGGCGCAGGGCCAGCAGATGGCATGGGATAAGAAGGTCGCATATGAGGGGCCCGTGACCGACGATCTGCTGGGCGAGAAATATCGATCTGATGGAGTGCATTTCAATCAGGCAGGGCTTGACGCCCATGCCGAACGCTGGTTTAGGTCGCTCGAAAAGCAATAGGGCGTAACTCGCAAATCTCTATGCCGCAGTCTTGCCATAGAGCCTATCTTGCTCAGTTTCCACGTGGTATTCGATGAACTCATCCCAGCGGCCGTTGAGGTAGACGGCGCGGAGGTGGAGCATGGCCTGGGCTCCCGGCACGGTCCACCGCATACCGGTACCCTCCATCCGGTCTTTGACCAGATGACGGCAGGCTCCCTCGGCGACTCCGCTCCCGATCGGATAG
>Ga0209284_10002278_pt1 | contig 26624 bp, 22 predicted proteins | sample FRY03_FD_187211 | JGI IMG/M metagenome (GOLD analysis project Ga0209284, IMG submission 187211) | Freshwater microbial communities from Lake Fryxell liftoff mats and glacier meltwater in Antarctica - FRY-03 (SPAdes) (version 2) | ecosystem: Environmental > Aquatic > Freshwater > Ice > Glacier...
ACTTCCTCTACGATCATGGCATAGACATCATCCCTGCTGATGCTGCTCGGGTAGCACGAGGGATTACGAAGAAGATGATCCTCCTCGTGAAATGAATCGAGATTGATGATTTTTTCGGGAGTGAACCTGAAATCAAATTATAGATACTCGCCCTACACTAGATATGAACAATTGTCATCTCGCTTTGGTCAAAATCAGAGCATAATCTCACGAATTTGATTTTTGGTAAACATGCTTTGCAGAATAAGTTCTAAGAGATGGTCTATTCATTCTGGAATATTATCTGGTTGAGCATTTGATGTGTCTTCATGAATTCTTCGTTGAACGAGGTCTCAGGTTGTTACGGCGAAAACATTATCACTCCCCATGGTTGTTCTATCCGGATAATTCCTCATAGCAGCTTCTGGAGTAATTGATTCTTCTAAATCATGAATTCAGACTAAAATTCTCGAAGTCTGATTTGCATAACTCCAACCAGTTACCACTGATAGTCCTTCTTCTCCATGAAGTTCTGCAAAATCATTGATTCCATCGACACGGTGAAACACAGGAACCACTCTATCACGCGGGAAAATCACATCACCGATCATAAGCGATAAACTTTTTGCAAACTCAGGAAGAGAATAACGAAAAATCTCTCTTGGACGACCTGTCGAAACACCAAATTCTCTAAATTTTGTTCTCAATGATCCGAGAATGTTATTCTCTGCATAGACTAAAAATTGGGGACGAGTTCAAACGCTACTTGCTGGCATTTTAAATACCGCAAAGAGGTTCGCAATATCCGATGGCTCAATACCCGTCACTGCACAAAAATTTTCAATACTCGGATTTGAGGCGGTGCCAAAAGGGCTATATTTTTCAGAAATAAGTGCCCCCTGTGCCATTTCTCCAACCATCTTGTGATCACTCTTTCTGAGATTTTCTATATATTGTTTCTCATCAGGAATAATTTCTATCTGACGATCAGATTGTAGTCATTTTAGTCTCTCATGATCTTCTCGGGCAAGTGCAACGAGTTCTTCAATAGTAATATTGGGAAAATGGCATGCATACGGTTTCCAATACTCTTTCAGGTGCTGACAATATTCGTCTGGTCTATTGAGTAAAGTATCGAGAGAGAAGTGATTACCAGATTTCTGTGATTCGTAAGCTCGAGTAATACCACTTCCCGTTGATCCGATAATCCTGCCACCAGGTGTCGCACGTCGTACTTCTTCATCCAGAGCATCCAAGAGAATATGATGGACCCCTATCATCGGTGTTTGTGCTGAGATTTTTACAGGCTCAGCCCGTACGTCGACACCTTTTGAGAGTAGTTGTTCCAATTCAGGGATGAGAGCACATCGTTTTTTTCATCATTTTTTATCATCGAGATAGAGATCTGAGAGATTCTGTCTAAAAATAAGATCACCACGATCGTCTCCAGCTATTTTGTCTTCGAGACTTATTTTTGGGAGATCAAGACCCAGTACACAACCGCTCGTAATAATATTGACTCTACCGGGACGGACAGATCACGATGGCAATATATGGAGATCGAACTCAGTTCCATCGGGCAATACAACGGTATGCCCAGCATTGTGTCCTCAATTACTCCGTATTCATACAGCCTTAGGGTCATCCATCAAGATATCCGATACTTTTCCCTTGCCTTCGTCTCACCACTGCCCTCCAGCAACGAGAGAGATTCAAGCATCATTGTGACGAACAAGCCACTCCGTCCGCTCTGAAGAATTGATAAGGTGCATATTAGGGCATTAAGAGTTTATTTTTTAATCGTAACATTTCCAGTTCACCCCTCCTTGAGACTTGCGGCTGAAACAAGAGTAATTCGAGCATCTCGAGTGAAATCAGCTAAATTATTAGACCCGCAGCTGACCATTGTCGCATTTATTTTTGCAACAGTAGTTTGGAGAGTTTCGGCCATAGGGCCAAGGGCAGGTACGCACCCATCTACTCATTCTGCGAATTTTAAGAAAGAACTCTCATTTCAGATTCATTCCGCATATCTTTCTGGATTTCGAGCGCGCCAAGATCCTTCACCCCAATATTCTTTCATAAGAGAACCCTCCACTATAATTTTTCTACCTGGACTTTCATCAAATTGTGCGAAATAGCGTCACATCATGAGAAAATCAGCACCCATGGCAAGCGCCATGGTAGTATGACGATCATGCACAATACCTCAGTCAGAACAAATAGGTATATATATGCCTTTTTCTTTAAAATATTCATCACGTGTTTCCACAATTTCTCTCAGAGCCGTTGCTTGGCCTCTTCCTATTCATTTCTCCTCTCGTGTGATGCAGATTGAACCGCCCCCAATTCCAACTTTCACAAAATCAGCCCCTGCTTCTACCAAATAAAGAAAAGCGTCTTTATCTACTACATTTCCTGCTCAAACGAGGACATCGTTATTATATTCATTTTTTAGCACTCTTAGAGTTTCGGCTTGCCATTCAGAAAACCCATCCGAGGAATCAATACAAAGAATATCTACTCCACTTTTGATGAGTGCATCTGCTCTTTCTGCATAATCACGACTATTTATGCCAGCCCCCACCAGCAGCTTTTTATCATTATCGGTAACTTGGTTTGGTTTTACTCTTTGACTCTCGTAGTCTTTTCGAAAGACAAAATGTTTCAATGTTCATTCTTTTCCAAGAATAGGAAGAGAATTTAGTTTTTCCTTCCATACGAAATCGTTGGCCTCTGTAAGTGTTAATTTCTCTTCACCAACTATGAGCTTACCGATTGGCGTCATGAGGGTTTCCATCCTAGTGTCCATGGGCGTATGTCCTGGCCTCCAATCTCTTCCCGTTACCACTCATAAAAGTCGACCATTTGGTGAGCCATCATGAGTAATCGCGATAGTAGAGTGTCCAGTTTTTTTAGAAAGCTCAACGAGGTCAGCTAATGTCATATCTGGTGTTAGATTCGCCCTACTCGTAACAAACCCTGCCTTATGGCTTTTTACATCTGCTACCATCCGAGCTTGATCTCAAATAGGCTGTGAACCAAAAATAAATGACAAACCTCCTTCTGTTGCTAGCGCAGTTGCTGTGCGAGTGCCCGAAACTGCCTGCATAATTGCTGATGTAAATGGTAAGTTAAGGGCTAGTCTTGGCTCTTCATCTCTGGCATGCTTAACGAGAGGAGTTCTTAATGATACACTTTCTGGCGTGCAGTCCTTCCTCGTTAAACCAGGAAGGAGTAAAAATTCATCAAATGTACGCGATATTTCCTCAGTATATTTTGGCATAGATTTTACGTTACTCTCTCATTGTCAGAATAAAATAATTTTGTCAAATATTATTTTCAAATAACAATTTAAATCTTTTTATATGAAAAGTGTAAAATGGTAAGTACCAATGAAGACAAACTCACAATCATAAATTCCTCACGATACTGCCCCAGCTCCACGGCAAGGAGTGACCACCGCTGACTTCAGAAGAGCGAGATAATCTCGCTCAAGTAAGTCACAGCAAACCATGGGATATATCCCAAAATATAGCCTAGAGATGAGGAGAAGGCACTTACCAACAATGTCGCGATACCTCCGTACATCAGGATAGGAATAGCAGGAGCAGCGAGGAGATTTGCCAGAGGTCATACGAGAGAAAAAGTCCCAAAATAAAAGAGCGTAATCGGAAAAGTCCCAATAGTTGCCGCAACTGTGAGAGACATCGCTTCGTCAAAAAATGCTCCGAGAAATCCGAAAAATTTCGTCAATTGCTTCCCAAAAGAAATAATACAGATAACGGAGAGAAATGAGAGCTGCAGTCCGATATCATAGGCGAGAGAAAGAGGATTCATGAGCGATAGCATGACCGCGACTATGAGAGGTAATAGAAGTGCGGAGAAACGATATCACCACAAACTCGCACTATAACCGATAGTCCCCATGAGAGCAGCCCTCCACACTGGCGTATCACCTCCGACCAGCAGTACAAATCCACCTATCGTCACAGTGATAATCAGAATACGAATCCATGGCGTCACCGAACGGAGAAAAAGCGAGAGAAAAATAATCAGCATCATCACATTTGACCCGCTCACGACCATGATATGCATGAGTCCTGATGCTTTGAGGTCTTCCTTGAGTTCTGCGTCGAGGTTATTTTTTTGCCCGAGGATGATGCCAGAGAGGATATCCTGTCATCGAGGAGGAAATATCTCGGAGAGTTTTTGACTAAACCATGTCCGCATTCTCACAAAAATACCATAAGTTTCTGGGGGAGTTTTATCGATGCGAAAAGAACGAAATTCAGCAATAATTCACCGATTCCAGAGTTGTTTTTCTGCCTGATATTCTGGAGTATCTCTCGGGAAAGAGAATCGTCCAAATACAGTCACGCTATCGCCAGGCATCACTGAGAGATTCGGTGGCATAGACACAGAGATATCTACGGGAGGGATAGATTCATCGTCAATTACAGAAATAGTAACACGATATTTATGTGAAAATTCACTCACACTCAATTGCTCTCGAGCAACGCCAGAAATAGTGCGATTATGTCCGTCCCAGCCGACACGACTCCCCAGACTTTCTCGCTGTGATTCGAGAGTAGTGAGTGCATTGAATGCAACGAGATAACCACTGATCATGAGTATGATAATACCCAGCAATACTTTCCAATTTTTCCAGAAAAAAACGGAAACAAGCAGTACGAGAAAAGCTATCATCCATATTCCCGCTCGCGACCAGACATCTCCGATAAAAATACCCGCAAGAAAAGAAAGTAGAAAATACATATAATATTTATATCCCCGCCAGTCATACTCCCACGAAATAGGCAATAAGTGCGGCGACAGTTCCGAGTGCGAGCGTCTGGAGGGCAGAAAAGAGCCAGCCATGTTTTGCCACAAGTCACTTGATGGCACCGATAACAAAAAATGCTATACCCGTTATGATACAAGAGAGTTGAAAGCTTCCAATACCAAAGATATAAGGCATTAGAGGAACAAATCCAAGTATAATAAAAGATATCAGAGTCCAAACGCCTATAGATAATGCCGATTTTCATAAGCTTTTCTCGCTCTTTGCGGAGAGATACGCACTGATAGACATGGATACCCCATCTGCAAAGAGGTTTGCAAGACCCAATATGATGATGATTTTACTAGAGAGATCACCACCAGTAGCACCAGCTACAACTGCAAAAGTCGTGACAGTACCATCGACAGCACCATAGACCATTTGGGGGAGATATTTACGAAAGAATGTAAGCATAAAAAAAATCTTCAATCTACAATCTTCAATCTACAAAGATTGTATAAATATATTTAGTGTAGTTTGGAGCGAAGAGTAGATTGCGTCTTGCCATTATCCTACATAACTCATCACAAGAAGTCATAAGGTCAGTTCATTGTGCATCTGTGAGATATCATGAGTCTATCAATAATCGTATCCAATACCTCGTTTCCCTCGCTTCCTTATATGAAATTGCAATCTTGGAAGCAAAATCTTTTTCCGATACTCATCAGATGGATTCTTCTATGTTAGCTCAGATTGATGTGCCACTTCTCAGTATCTGTTTTGAGAGAACAAACTCTTTCTTTTCTTCTGTCAGAAAACGATATAATTTAATTATTCTTAAAGCAAAAGAATAGCTTTTTTCTTGAAGAATATTAGATTTCATACCCTAATTATAGAGAATTTTTGAAATTATCGAATTTCCGTCATTGTAGATTGTAGATTGTAGATTGTAGATTTTAACTAAGATACGGACCATGAAGAAAGAACTCATCATCATCGACGGATTCAATCTCATCTTTCGCGTATTTTATGCGGTGCCTCCTTTTCATACACGTGATGGGAGGCCAGTAAATGCACTCTTTGGCTATACGAAAGCACTCATGCAGATTATGAAGATGGACGCAGAGTATATTATCATGACTTTTGATAGTGGTGGTGGCACATTTCGACATGAAGCAGATGCATCATACAAGGCTCAACGCGATGGTATGCCCGATGATCTGGTGAGTCAGATGGACGCGATATTTGAAGTCACCGACCTCCTCTGAATACCTCGTGTGGCTGTCCCCGGATACGAAGCAGACGACATCATGGGAACTCTCGCCGTAAAACATCGTGAAGATATGGAGAGAGTGCTCATCGTCTCTTCTGATAAAGACCTTTTCCAATTTATCGGATGACACGTCTATGTCTATGATGCTATGAAAGATCGCCTCTATGACGAAGAAGAAGCAGTGAAAAAATTTGAAATCCATCCCAATCAAATAGTGGATTATCTCGCACTCATCGGCGACACTTCAGACAATATACCTGGAGTGAAATGAATTGGGCCAAAAACAGCAGTAACTCTCCTCGAAAAATACGATACACTCGATAACATTATCGCAAATATAGGCGAGCTCTCACCGAAACTCCAAGTGATGATCGGCGATGGTAAGTCTGCAAAACACAGTCAATTTCTCGCAACTATCAAGACAGATGTCCCCTTTGATATCGATGCTATGAATTTTCGGAGAGAAACATCAGAAGTCATATATACACCTGCGCTCATAGATTTTCTCAAAAAATACGAATTTCGTTCACTCCTCCCTGGTGATATAGTCTACAGCGCACCTGTATACAACCTAGAAAAATCACCCATCAAAGCAGATTGAAAAATAACAAATACTATTCTTCAAAAAATACAATCATCTATTCCCTACTCTCTCGCTGTCAAGGGTCATCCTATGATGGATGAATTGGCTATCGCTTTCAGTGAAGAAGAGATATACCTCATAGATCTCGAAGAGCCTGAATCAAAAAATATCACACAGAAAATCCTCGAAAATCCTCATGAAATGACGACCTATAACTGGAAAGAAAATGCGCGAGCGATGATGTGGTGGTTAGAACACGCGAGCTAGAACACTTGCAAAAAAACAAATTTTCCTACACTCAATTTCACGCTGGGAATTCGCCAAGTGGTAAGGCTCCGGACTCTGAATCCGGCATCGGGGGTTCGAATCCCTCATTCCCAACCATTTTAAATTCAAACTCCGTGTTCGAATTACTCGATATGACTTTGGTCATATCTCCCATTCCCCAACCAATATAAAATCATTCGGTATTCTCACCACTCACTCCGCTCGGGTTGACTCAGTGCTCGACGTGCTCGCACATCCCTCTCATTTCCAACCATAAAAAGAACGAGTAAAAAATACAAGTTCTTTTTTTTGTAAATAAGTCTATAATAATAAAATGACAGACTGGGAAGAAAAAGAAGAGAATGCCGAACGTGACAGATGGAGGTTTGTTGATAAAAAATTAGGGAGGTCACCATGAGCCTCTGCAGATTTTATAGCATGGAATAAAACACAGATACCATTAATACGGAGAATAGAACAAGGTTGACTAATTATCTGTTAGAAAATTTTCATACACTGTTAAAAAAGCGAGGAAAAAAGTAGCAGAAAATTTCTTTGAAGAATAGCTACAAAAAATACCTCCCGAAATGAGAGGTATATTTTTTAAAAAAACAGAAGAATTATTTCTTCTTCGAAACCTTCTTAGCAGCTTTTTTAGGAGCAGCTTTCTTAGCTGGAGCTTTCTTGACTACCTTTTTAGGAGCAGCCTTTTTTGCAACAACTTTTTTCTTTGGAGCAGCCTTTTTAGGAGCAGCTTTTTTCTTTGCAACTGGCATAGGAAAAAAGATTAAAAAAATAAAAAAACGAACGTAAAAAAATTGTATATATATATGTATTTTTAGCATTAGTTATTACCTTTCCAAAAATAATATTCATGCAACAAAATATCACTACAAACAACAATACAATTATTCAAAAAAAATATTTTCTAAAAAAATATATTTTTTAATCGCATGTATATAAGCAAAACTCGACTTAAAAAAAATTATAAATAAATAATAAATAAATAAAATATTATTTTAAAAAAATAAATAAATAAAATATAACATGTGATAATGGCTTCTATATAAAGAAAACGAAGGTATATAAAAAAATAAAAATCAAAGAAAAAATGCATAAAAAAATTCTCAAAAAAAATACAACATAAAATAATGTGATATAAATCAGTAAAACAAGGTAAAAAAAAATTATATAAAAAAAATACCTCTCAGAAAATGAGAGGTATTTATAGAAAATAATATTTCTAGAATCAGCAGTTCCCTCCGATAAATCAAATTGGCCTCACGAGCAACGCTGGCAGTCCATTGGTAGTGAACGTCTGGTAGTTCACGTGTGTAGTACACTGAGAATTACCATCTGAGAGCATGACACGGAAACGCTCGAGATCATAGATTGCTGCTTGAGTGGGCGAGGTAGTGGAGATGAGAGGAGTATTGATGACACTGGTGTTGAAATACTTTCCTGTGTTACCAGTAATAGGATCAAAATCTGTACCGGGTGATACTTGAGGAGTGATAGAACCTCATCTAGTATTGTAAGAATAGAGACGACCATTGATGGTGAGACGATTGGAGAGGTCAGAAGCATTGGTGATCCAGTTCTTTGTTGTTGTTGTGCCACTTGTTGTTGTGCCATTCATGATAGCTCCTCCATCAGCGATGATGATAGCATCAATACGAGTGACAGATGATTTGATGTAGATATTCCCACCATTTCCTGCTGCATTCTTTCGTGCGATGAGGATGAGTGTCTTCCCTGTACCGAGATATTCTATGTTTTCATTGATCTGGATATTCCCTCAGTCGACAATAACACTTTTAGAACCTGTCCCCGTTGGTGAAGTAGTGATGCTGAGAGTATTGTTTGTGGGTGATGAGTAGGAATAGTAGTAGTATCAATTGGTATTGGGTATCGGGGGTGTACCTTTGATGAGAGCTCTGTCAGTGTTCCAGTCTGAGAGTGTCGTGTTTGTACGAGGTATGAGTTGATTCGCGACGAGAGTCGTGACATTGCTCGCGAGGATACCACGGAAACAGTTTGCGTTAGTAGAATTCTCTGAGAGAGAATACCCATACTTCTGACTGTCTGAGAGTGTAGATGAGAGAAGACGAGCTCTGAGTATCGGAGCGTAGTGAGATGTGAGAGTTGATGGTGAGAGGGTTGGGATAGTAGACATAGGAGATGCAGAGAAACATCCAGTGAGATTATTTGGATAGTAACCACGATTGATGTTGCCTGCATTGTCCTGGACACAGTAGGCGACGACATTATTGTTTACGTCAAAAGAATTGAGTGTGAGAGTTTGAGTGAGTGGTGCTGCAGGAACTTCTTTGTACTTGTAGTAGTTAGTATTTTTGACAGGGAGGGGAGAACAGTCAGGGCCGAACTCGAGATTGGCGAGCTGGGATTTTAGTCAGGTGCGGTAGAGGATGGCGTTGTTTGCTCATCCTTTGAAAATCTGTGGAGAGGACGGTGTAGCAACAGGAACATTATCACTAAATTTCCATATACCAGAAGCCCCTACATGATTGTCAGTAAAAGAGAGTGTAACAGAATTAGTTGTCTTTGAGGCTATCAGTCTCGGTGGTGTCGAATCAATACCAAAATCAGGAGAGAAAGATTCGATACTGATATTGTCTGCTACATCTTTGACATTGAGACCTGTGAGAGAAGCACTATTGTTGGCAATTACACGAGAATAGGTCATGATATCTGATCAGATATTGATGTTGGTACTTGGTATGCCTCGAGACCATTGATCGATTTCTGATTGTTCTGTTGGTGTCGGTGTGTTTCAAGTGTTGTTTGACGTGAGCGTGTTTGAGCAAGCACAACTAGGGCCGTCTTTTTCTCATGACTCGTTGGCACTTGTTTTGTCTGTACAGGTGATGACAGCAGTGATAGGTTGCTTTTGCCAGTACTCGTATTGATCTTGTGAGAGTATCGTACCGTTTGAATAGTTAGAATAGTAAGCGATGGAGCCTGTTGGTTTACCGGTGTCTTTTGCGAGAGTATAGGCTGTTGTCTGAAAGCTGTAATTGCTCGTGATATTTCCCTGTGCATCTGTCCGTGCATCACCAGCAAAGATAGTGACTGGCGCTCCTCCTGTAGGGAGGACGATGGTACATTCTTTGACCGGACCGAGAGCTCCTGGAGGTGTAGAAGTGCTACAAGTAAAATAACGATCTACTTCGACACCATTGATTTTGACTTTGACGTTATGGGTTGCGCTGGTTCCTTCGTAGATCCATTTGAGGCACTGAGTGTAGTCTGGACTCGCAGCATTACATCAGACGTCATAACTGATGCTGTCTTTGTTGGTACAGGTGATTTCTTCTGAAGGGACAACGATGAATGTCTGAGGGGTAGCACAGGTACTACCGACACAAGCACGAGCCTGACAACTGGTATTGGTCGAATACCCTTCTCCTACTTTGACAGCACAAGAGACATCAGTTCCTGAAGAGAAATTGTAGTTCTGTGTTTGAGTAGAGACTGGGCCGATAGCGAGAGTGATGAAGATGTCAGAAATAATTCTGTCGTACGCGAGAAATGCTGGGATGCCTGTTCCAATCTGAAGACGATATGATTTTGTATCTGTGGTACTTGCTGCAGACTGTCGACTACCACAACGGAATGAAGCATCAAAAGCTGAATTTGAAGTGAGTGAGTCAGAGAGTGTAGCCCCACGATAAGGGTAGAGACGGCTACAACCATTGGATGTATCATTGACGGTCATAGTTTTGTTGCACGAAGCATCTGGAGTCATGCCGTAGTCAGTGAGAGTGTTGTTTGTATTTGCTATAGTACCATAGAGACAGGTAACAGTGTAGGTACCAGCGTAGAATGTTGTAGGATGTTTGACACTGGTTCATACAGTGAAGAGTGGAGAGATGTAGGTGTCAGTAGCTGTACCTCCAGTCTTTGTAATCTTGTATCGGAAATGTGAACCTGTAACACTGATGGCATCACATTGGATGAGAGGAAAGTCTGTCTCTGTTTTGAGTTCTGATGGAGCGGAGGTTTTACAGGTATTTGTTTGTCCACATTGATTTTGAGAAGTGACACAGGTATTTGCTGATTCACAGTAGAAGGGAGTGGCTACAGGACAGAACCATTCACATTTGGCATTGGAGGTACACTGGGAGGTGTCGGAGCGGCGGACGTTTGGTTGGTTTTCGTGGCCGGCAATAGCTGTATCATTGACACAATACTGAGCTGTCGTCGGAGCAATACCAGTACAGACAAGAGGAATACATTTATCGACATTACCAGTCCCCGTACAAGAAAATGCAGATGGACTAGCAATAGTAAGGATCGGTGCGACTGTACAGCCAGCAGCTCCGATAAGTGTCACACCCGTCACGACACCAGCAGACGAGATACTAGAAATTGCTAGAGGACGCGTCGTACAGACACCACCAGTGACAGATACAAGAGGGGCTGTCGTATATCCAGAACCTCCGCCATTTGTTGGTATAACAGCCATTGAGCCAAATACATGAGAAATCGCATACGCTGGAGAACCTGAAAAGCCAAAAGTAACCGCAGTTACTTTTTTTGTTGCTGGATCAATAATTGCGGTAGCACTTGGCATCTGAATACATGTACCACCAGAAACAGTCACAGATGGATTGGAGCTATAACCTAATCAGCCATCAGTCACTGTAGCAGTCAATGTCGTACCATTGAGAAAAACAGTACCGATAGCCGTTGTACCAGTCACGGTATTAGTTGGTTCTGCAACGATAAGTAATGTATTTGCAGGACAGGTAATGCTTGTTGAGAGAGCTGGTGGAGCACTTACTGTGACGGTAGGAGTTCCTGTACAAATTGATGGTATGTCGAAACCGTTAAATCCATTATTTGGTCAAACAGTTTCAAGAGAACCACGATTATTGATATGAGCAACAGATGTTAAACCTACACATCCAGCGCCAGACAATCCTCCGATAGTCACAGTTGGCGAAGTAGTGTAACCAGCTCCACCCTGAATAACAGCGAAATAGAGCTTATTTGGTTCTAGAATTCATCGAGAGACCTCCACTGTTGGAGACAATACCTGCAATATTGCATTGGTAACCTTACCGCCCGTCAAGGTTGTTTTAATGTTCGGAGTATATGGCGCACATGTACCGCCATTTGGTATATTAATGGCAACTTTGGGAATAATACTATAACCAGACCCCTGTGTAGTTACTATAACGCCAGTGATATTGCCTGCATTTGTTGCAAGTTCCAGAACAGCATTAGTACCTGAAACAACACCGATAGGTGCAGCTATTGTAATAGTAGGGGCAACGGTACAGGTGTCTGTAGTTGATCCTGTATTCGTACATGCTGAAGTCGAGAGCTTATATCCATCATTACAAGTATATTGGCACAAATCTGAAGTATCAGCAACAGAAGCATTATCAGAAAAAACTATCGTCTTGATATAATCTTTATCAAGAGGAAAAATAGGGGGATTAACTTCAGGAGCATTCTGATAAGGCTGTTCTTGGTCTGATATAAATGAGGCGTACGTAATGTCCGCATTCGGGCTATTAAGGCAAGAAAAAGTAGGAGCACAAATTTTTTGTTTCCATTCTGGATTTTCTTCATGCCATTCTATATCTCCACATCCCTGAGGATACCGATGCATAACTGTTTGACCATCTCATCGACGAAGAACATTCTCAATACCTCTACCAATAATAACTCAATAACATTTACCATTTGTGACATTCTGAAGGAAATCTTTTTCTTTAGAGCAATTTTGTTGCTCAAAACCCATATCAACATTAGCAAAAACGCTAGAAATATATATCAGTACAGTTGCGATAAGAAAAAAAGCTGGAAAATAAGTGCGAGATTTCATAGGAAAAAGGAATTAATATTTTTTATCTGATACCCGCAAAGACAGTATAAAACGGAGCAATTATATTATATGGAGTTTCCGGATTAGCTGTAGCAAATCTCATTCCCACATTATCCCAAAAACCTGTCGATCTATCAAGTACCCACCATGGTGGTATTAACCGGAGATTACCGTTATCAAAAAACCACTTATTAGTAAGAGGATATTTATCTGTTTGTTTTTGCCCTTCGTTATAGGCGATTTCATAGAGTTTATCAAATACACTTGTACGCATAAAATCATCACGCTCTCGCAAAGTTGTCGCAATATACATAGGATTATTACTGAGTACATCTAGACGCGCCCCATCTTCAGCAATGAATATAATATATGGCATACCATAAGTGATAAAGAGAGAGCTCGCAAATCCCTCAATAGAATCAAATGCATCTGCATCGAGAAGTACAGAACCGGTCTCTCTATTAAATTCAAACACCATAGCCTTGAGCTTTCCCTGATATGGAATATTTCCATTCATGATGGCGCCGAATGGTATGGTATATTTTGTGTATGGCGTAGTGATAGTGAAATCTGTTGAGCTCGTCTGAGTATCTTTACCAGTAATAGTCTTTTTGACTGTATCTATCTCGTGAGACGCAAGGGGATTTATCAGTGTAAAATTTCTCTCAAATTTTTGAACAGAAAAAGATTTACGAATATTATCATCAATTTCTATTTTTTTTATATCAATCATTGTCGAGTCTGTCGATGCTCTGAGTCGCAAAACAGTTGGAGACTGAGTTTGGAAATTGAGTATGTATTTTCATTGTGCATCTGTGGTCGTGAAATTTTTTGTGCCAAGAACTTCTACAGTGACGTTTCAACGAGGTGAACCATTTGAATCAGTAACAACACCAGATATAGCCGCTTCAGTGATGGCGGCAGTACAGACATCAGGATAGAGCCTACAGAGTTCTCCTTCTAGTGTAAATTTCATAGAAAAATTACCCTCCAAGCCAACCAAATAGATATACGCACGTATGAGATTAGGTCAGCGATCTCACGCGTTATAAGCATCGATGAGTTTAGTCCTCTCACGTAGATACACGGACTCTTCTCCTAAATCAGTAAAGCCATCAAGGCGAAAGTTGGATATATAATCAGTATCGAGATTCAACGATGCATCAAACGATGAATACTGGGAATCGAGCAGTAAAGATTCTGGCGTAGCAACAACAAATTCTCTATCTTTATTATTCTCCCGAGAAAACTGACAAGAAGAAAGTGATAATAAAAGACAGGTGATAACAAAAAAATTTTTGTTCATAAAGCTATGTAATTAGATTAGAAATGATTCTAACACAAAGAGATAAAAATGATATCAAAAACATTGACAATAGATCAATTTAAACGGAATAAAATGCTCCTATTTTTTATTATTTTGAGCCAAAATGGGAAGAATAAAAATGATTTGTTTTGTCAACATAGAGCTCATCCTGGCGAACGAGCTTGAGATACTCTTCTGGAAAGATGAAGTATTTCAATGCTTCCTCGAGATAGATAGTGTTTTGACTCCCTTTTGCAAAAAGGAAATATTTATCTGTATCACTCGTGATAATACTCTTCACGTATTCTCCCGCAACGCGTGAATCGAGCGTGAAAAAAGTTTTCTCTCTCCATGCATCAGTTATCATAGGTTGAATAATTTCCATACAGACAGCGCCAACGAATATATAATAATCGATAGGAAAAGTTTGTAATTTTTCCCATAATTCTTCATGACGAAGAGTTTCAAGGGCTCATAATTCTCTCATATCACCGATGAGTGCTATAGTCTTGCGAGACTCTTTTTGTGCGAGACGAACAAGCATCTCTACACCAGCAACAATTGGCTCAAATCATCCATTGTAAGTACCATCTATGATGAGGCTATCATTGATACCTCTGAGGACATTTCATCGAGCGTGAGGGAGATGAATATGCCTCAGGTATGAGAGAATGTCGAGGGGTGGAATATTCATCTCTTTTGCAATCAAGAAAGACCCCGCAAGTATCTCTGTATGATGAACGCCGAGAATAGGAGAAACTAGGTGATATGATTGAGACTGATAAGAAAAATCAAATTCCAGACCATCTGGATGCTCTAGCACTTCACCAATAACGAGGTCACTCATTTTTGGATTTTTTCCATACCAAATTTGACAAGAAAAATCAGCTTGATGGTTATCATCAGCATTACCTATAGCATGTGTTTTTTTGTGAGCTCGACGGAGGAGTTTTTCTTTTTCAGCATAATACAATTCAGCACTTCAAAATCCTGCAATATGTGAAGGAGAGAGACGAGTGAAAAGTGCTATATCTGGCTCGACTATATCAATCTGGATATCCATTTCTCCGATATGATCAATACCATATTCGAGGATAAGAATCTGAGGATATCATGATTTTAAAATAGTTCCCAGGGCTGAAAAAAACATCTTAACCCACACAAAAAAAGTATTTTTACCACTACGAATCTGCAACACAGAAAAAGCAAGTCACCATTCGCCATTATAATTTCACTCAGGAGTCCATACATCCTTCCCTGCTCGTCAAAGAATTTCGACAATCACATGTCTCGCTGTCGTCTTTCAAAATGAACCTGTTATGCCGATAACAAATGGCTTGTGTCGGAGGATACAGAGTCGTGCAAGGAAACAGAATAATTTTTGAACAAGCTGGGAAAGTATTTTTTTCATACCTTGATACTATACGAGGGAGAAGAAAAAATACAAAGACTAAATACCCCACTGACATACCGGCCAGTAATGATTATTATTTTGCTGTGTATCAGTACGACATTCACACGGAGTATCGTACGTATCTGGATCGGTAAGGTGGTTTATTTTACAACTGAGGTAAGAGAGGATATTACTCGATATGACGCTCGCTGTAGCGCCTGGTTCATCGAGGGCTTTTTCCACGATATAACTAAAGACAAAAGGAAGTCATTTATCGTATGTGACAAATTTTTGTGTTGGTACATACCAGTCACCTACAGTCATATCAAATTGGCCGGTCTGTGAATCGATTTGAGCTTTTGATTCTTTGAGCATCTCTATCTGAGAAGGGAGATAATATTCATAATTTTTGAAAAACGTTTCCTGCGCTTTCGCTGTCGAGAGATATTGCATAAATTTTATCACTGGATCATTTGATGGTTTTATTTTATTACGATTCATACCAAACTTTGTCATCGCAAAGTACATATATCGAGCGAGATTGATTTGATTTTTTGCCTCTTCCTCTACCTGAGGAATAGTTGTCCATCGGATATTTTTCTCAAAAACACTCTCATAGGTTTTATCTTTTTTCGCACGCTTAATAGCGAGGAGGATATCTCGTTCCGTTGATGGATATCATACGAGTGTGGCTACTTTTCCTCGAGCAAAAATGTCAGTATTGGTGAGAGTATTGAGATACGCATCCTGAAATTGGGAGAGATTATTTGGTTCAAAACGATATTTGATCAATTTTTCTATCGTCGAGCGTGATTCCACGGAATCAATTTTCTGATAGGTATTGATTTGATCACCCTTATATTGCATAGTCAGGAATGGCAACATATCAGCACTCACCGGTGTTGCACGACCGTATCCGAGAGAAACTGCGGGAATCTTTTTTTCTTTTGCGTCATCAGAGAGGAGGTCAGGAATATTTTCCCAAAACTGTGGTGTCGTGGGCATGAGCTCACGATTATAATAGATACCGAGTGGCTCAAAACCAACAGGGATGCCTCGAATACCACGAACAATCTGATTTGTACCATCGACTTTTTGTTTTTCTTCGAAAACGAGCTCATCGACAAAAAGCGCATGAAATCTATTTTCAAAATCATCCAGTGGAATAATCTTTTCACCAAGAGAAACTATATACGGATCAAGATACATATGACCTCCGTGATTTGGCACAAGGATAACATCTGGCGAGACTCCTGCCTGAACGGCACGAGGGAATATCTCGAGGAAATCTTCGTATGCTCCAAAGTCACGAACTCGGAGCTTCATATCACTTCTATCCACATAATCATTAAACCCTTTATTCATAGCTTCAAAAAGCGTAGAAGGCATATTCACAGTCCAGATCACTACTTCCTTTGTATCAGGACTAAAACCTTTTCCTGCCCCCTTCTTGCCAACACCAGAGAGCATCAAAACTCCAAGAAGGAGAATCAAACAACACGCAGCAATAATAGCGACAAATATGATTTTTCGTTTATTGGGAGTAGGAAGTGGGAGAGTATCGGCCATAATTATGTTATACCAACATCTGGCATACTATCTATACGTTCTTGTACCAACTTTAAAACAAGATTGCGAGTTTTCCCTAAAATCATTCTCGTTATCTCTTCAATTGAACGATTTTTTGAGCTAGGGTCATCATCAAGATATCAAACTAATAAACGTCTAAATGAAATAAGATTTTCTTTGACTGCATCTAAATTAACAGGATCACCGTTTTCTTGAAGAAAATGATTTTCTTCTACTTTAGCTAAATTTTCAAGAAATTCTATAACTTCTTTTTCAACATCAGAATATTCTTTTGTTTGCATAAATAAGTAAAAAATTAATGTTTAATACATGCTCATATTACTATACTACTTCTGAAAAATCAAATCTATAGCAACTTTTTCCCAAGAAATGGTTGAAGTACGTCTGGCACTCTCACGCTTCCGTCTTCATTTTGGTAATTTTCGAGGATGGCAATCATCGCTCGTCCGCATGCAAAAGCGGTTGCATCATTGGTATGAATTAATTCTAAGTCTCCGTTTTCACGACGAACACGAGTCTGAAGACGACGAGCCTGATAATCAGTCATATAGTCCGCTGTATGTGTCTCACGGTATTTCCCCTGTCATGGGAGCCAGGCCTCGATATCCGAACCTTTGGCATTTGGCTTTCCGATATCAAATGTACACTTTTGAAGCTTTCGGTACGGGATATTCAATTGTTGCATGAGGTATTCCTGGATTCCTGAGAACAACAGATGTTCTTCGTGAGAAGTCTCCGCAATTGAAAAGCTCTCCATCTCAAGTTTGTCGAATTGATGCATACGGATGATACCTTCCATATCTTTCCCATACGTTCCTGCTTCACCCCGAAATGAAGTCGCATACCCGATATAGCGAACTGGCATATCTTTTTCAGCAAAAATCTCGTTGGCATGCATAGAGCCGAGCACATGTTCCGCACTTCCCTGGAGCCAGAGATCCTGTCACTCAATCTTGTAACGGTCTTCACGTGGTTCGAGTCTATCCATCGCATCGTAGAGTTCTGTACGAATCATGTAGGGCGGAAGTATCGGCGTAAATGGTTTTGAAGAAACTTTTAATCCGAGGTTTTTGATGATTGTTTTGAGAATTTCCTCATTCGTCAAAGTGTTCATTACCCACTGCATCAAAGCGAATTGGAGGAGAACTAGGTCACCCATGAGATACGCGAATCGCGAACCTGCCACATTCGCCGCTCGTTCTTTGTCTATCCAGCCATGAATCGCTGCGATCTCAGCATGATCTCGTACTTTGAAGCTGAATTCTGGGATTTTCCCCCATTCCACCAGCACCACATTTTCTTCTTCAGAATGTCCGATTGGTGTATCTTCTGTCGGGATATTTGGGATTTGTTTCAGAAGAGCGATATGCTCTGCTTCAATCACTTCGTATTCTTTTTCGAGAGTTTGAAGTTCATCTTTGAGCTTCTTTGCTTCCTCGAGAATTGCAGGGTCAGGCATAACTCCCTTTTTGAAGGGGGAAGGAACAATGATGTTTCCATCGGGGGATTTTGCAATGGCAGGAGGATTTTTGAGCGATGAAGAAAGTTCATTTCTCTTGGCACGAAGTGTTTCGACTTTTTGTTGCATCGTTTTTTTCTTTTCATCGAGCACGAGAAAAGCATCAAAATCAATTTTGACGGATTTATTGACAATCGCCGCACGGACGATATCAGGATTTTCACGGATGAAGGAGAGGGAGAGCATAATTAAAAATAAAAAATGAATAATGGAGCAATTATAAATGAATAAACTATTTGGATTTATGAGATTTACGAGACGATGAAACTTTTTTTTGAGTTTCTTCGAGTACGACATGGACATAATCATTTTTGACGAATTCTTCATCCACTTCGTCGATCATATCAGCCAAGATTTCTTCATAGGCTTCTGGGTGCATAGATTTTTTGACTCACGCGCCATGTTTTCGTAGCATCATATTTTCTACAATCAATTCAACGAGTTTTTCACTAAAATTCAATGCATTGTATTCATCGATATATCCATAAAACTCCATGGAAGTATCCAGAGAGAGAAAATGCTTTTTGAGGACTTTGTCGTATTTCATGTCTGGAAACGATTTATTTTCAAATGCTTTTTGAACAATTAAGGAGTGTAATGTATGTGCAGAAGTGTCCATAGCAGTATCCTCATAGACATCTTCATTGACAATCATTTCTCAGATAAATGTGAGGCGTACGAGCTCCTTAAGCTGAGCCGGAGTGAGTTCGAGATTCATAAAATTTGCAAAATAAAATACTAAATGATAATATTATTATATGGGAAACCTCTGGATGCCAAACATTGTTACTTTGGAGTGAGTATTCTGACCATCTCATGGCGCAAATATCATCTTGCAATGCATGGCTAAAAATGCTGATATGTTCAAAGGAAAATCTGTCCTCGATGTAGGCTCTGGCACATGAATACTAGCAATATTTGCATTAAAATTTTGAGCAGAGAGAGTATGTGCAACTGATATTGATAAGGCGGCAACGAGAAATACACTAAAAAATGCACGAAAGAATAAAGTAATAATTGAAGCAAAAACCTGAAACTATTGAGAACCATTTGTTGGAGAAAAATTTGATGTCATCATTGCCAATCTCCCGCAAGAAAAGACATCGTGAGTGAAAGATGTAAAATGAAATAAATACATTCTCGATTTTTTACCAAAAGCAGAAGAAATGTTAAATGATTGATGACGGCTCATCGTACCAATCAATGGATGCACTCATTACAAAGAAACTATATGAGAAATACGAAAAAAATGGAATGTCGAAAAATCTCAATGAACCTGGATTGAGATAAAAAATGATGTTCGAGATAATATTAGTATGTATCTCGATGAAAAAAATGTTACCCTTCGCGAAAGGGAGTCATGGCATGAGACACCAATTTTTTATCTGATTCTCACAAAAAAAACTACCCAATAATAATCCCCACAGGGCAATGATCCGAACCCATAATATCCGGATGGATGGATACATCGGTAATTCGGGACTTCAGAGCTTCAGAGATAAGGAAATAATCAATTCTCCAACCAGAATTATTCGCTCTCGCATTTCAGAAATTGGACCACCACGTATACGCTCCTTCGAGTCCAGGATGCTTCTCTCGAAAGATATCTACCAAACCCATTTTGAGAAAGTTATCAAAACCATGTCTTTCTTCGAGTGTAAAACCATGTTCTCCTTCATTTGGTTTCGGATGTTTGAGGTCAATAGGCATATGGGCGACATTGAGATCACCACAAAAAATGACGGGCTTATGAGCTTGCAATTTGGCGAGAAAAGCACACATAGCCCTGTCCCATTCCTGACGATATGGTAAGCGTGAGAGGTCATCCTTGGAATTAGGGATATAACTCGTCACATAATAAAATTCCTCAAATTCGAGAGCCAGTGTACGCCCTTCATTATCAGCGTCTGTACCTATGCGATTCATGACTGCCATAGGAGCGATTTTGGTAAAAACCGCCGTACCAGAATACCCAGGTCGTTCTGCAGAGTTAAAGATACACTGATACCCCAGAGACTGGATGACATCAGTTTCTGCAATGATTTGTTCTGGCTTGGCTTTGATTTCTTGGAGACCGATGATATCAGGATTGAGTTTTTGAAGTATTTCGGGAAATCATTTTTTCATGACTGCACGGATACCGTTCACATTCCAGGAGAAAAGTCGCATTATAAAAAATAGTAAGTAGTAAGTATGAGGACTGGCTGCCCGACAAACAAGTGAGGTCTGTTATTATGTGTATAGAGTCATTTCGATTCGAGGAGTATATCTATAGTCAATTTTTAGCTTTTATCGTATAAATATATCTTTGTACGTGACCAGAATACTCACCAAAATCAAAATCATAAAACCAAGGGAATGTATGATTTGTTCGATTTTTGGTGATATCTTAAGCTTGGGATTAACTATGTGAATACCTTGATTGACGAGTACGAGGAGACATCGTCCACCATCCAGAGCAGGAAATGGGAGGAGATTAAATACGCCTAAACTCAGAGAAATCATCGCTGTGAGTATGATGATACTACGCAGTTCGACACCATAATCAGCCAATCATACGAATACACGACCAATAGCTACTGGTCACCCTATCCCTGCCGTAGCTTCTTGTTTTTCTGTACGAGATGCAGTATCAGAGAAGCTAGTACGGATAATAGTACCAAAAGTTCTCAGTGAAAAACCGATCTGATGATATACTTCATTCATGCCCTTTCAGAGAGAAGCAAAAAGAGGGTACTTGAATTTTTTTAGGGTAATATTGGGAGCGATATAGGCACCTATTTTTCCATTTTCAGGAATCAATGAAAGAGAAAGGACCTCGGCACCTCTTTGTATATCCAGAGTCATGGATCAGGTATTATTTTTGAGAAATCAGAGTATATCTTCTGGAGTAGTGAGTGAAATTCCGTTGAGACGCAAGAGTACATCTCATGATTGAATGCCAGATTTTTCAGCAAGAGATTCAGGAATCGGGTCTAGGACGACTCCTGGAGCACGAGTTAAGACGCCAGATTTTTCAGCCTCTTCAAGGGTTTGAAAAATAGGAATCAGTTGCGTTCCTTTTCCGACATGGGAGAGGAGAGCATGAGGAGCCAACTCACGAATATGGACTGTGAGAGGTTGAGTGCCTTGAAAAAATAAAATACCAAAGAGAAATCCGGCAAGGAGAAAATTCATCGTCACACCCGCCAAGAGGATAGCTACCTGTTTCCACCATTTTGCCCTAGGAAATGCGTCCTTTTCACGGCTCTCTGAATCGGAGAAATTCTCACCCTTGAGCCGAACAAATCCCCCAAGAGGAATCCAATTCAGCGTCCATTCTGTTCATTGTTTGTCTCGAAATATTCTCTTCAAACGGGGTGGTATACCGATACCAAATTCTAGGACCTTCACACCACTCCAACGAGCAACGAGAAAATGTCATAATTCATGGAGAAAGACAACCACAAAAAAGACAAAAAGAGCCAGGATAATTCCTATAAAAATAGACATAATAATTTATGAAGAAATGGGTGTTTTGTGAAGTAAATCTATATCTATTATACGCGATCAAGCTACAAGGGAAATAAGATCTCGATCATGCGTCGCAAATACGATAGTCGTACCAGCTGCATGCATTTTCTTGAGAAAATCCATGACCATGATGACATTTTTTTGATCGAGATTTCCCGTTGGTTCATCTGCGAGAAGCGTATGTGGCTCATGGATAAGTGCCCGTGCTATAGCCACTCGCTGGCACTCACCACCAGAAAGATGCTCTGGATATGCATCTTTTTTACGAAGCATATCTACTTCATCCAAGAGTTCTTTGGTACGACGAGTGACGGTATTTTTACCATAGCGACAAATCTCGAGAGCGTAGGCTATATTTTCTGAAACAGTTTTTGATGGTATCAGTTTATAGTCTTGAAAAATCATGCCACATGTACGTCTATATGCCCGTAGGTCTGGAGACTTCAGTCGATAGATATCTCGTCCACGATGATCGATAAAAGATCACGCAAGGGGTTTATGAAGTCCTGCCATAGTATCGAGTAGTGTCGATTTCCCGCTTCCACTTTCACCATAGAGAAACACCCATTCGCCCTGCTTTATCTCAAAATTGAGACCTCAGAGTATAGGTAAATGTTTATAGCCAATAAGTGTGTGGAAAAAACGCATAATTATTGACAAGTAAAGCTCGTAAAAATTGGACGATAGCGATCGTAATTATCTATTGAAGTATCATTTTCCAATCAGAGAGTCATGAGGTAAACAGTTGTACCGCAGACACGGGCAGTCTGATAAAAAAGATGCTCTTCTGTTATCTCATTATACTTCGCGCGAAATATAACCATACGACTCTTTTCACCATCAGAAAAAGTAATCTGTTCATCACTTTCCACAGTCATGGAGATATATTCTCTTGAAGCCCAGAGCATACTCTGAGAGACATATTCACTCGATGTTGCAGGAGTGAGGAGAGTATCAGAGAGGATGATGAGATTATTCATGAAGCCTCTCTTATTGACGAGAGAACGAAGAGCAAATTCGATCTTTCCAGAAACTGGAACTGAAATTTTTGAAGCATCCACAGACTCCCAAGAAGCCGGAACACGGAGAGAAAAGCCAGTACCAGTATGCTTGATAAGTCATGCACTATCCACATCATCGGAAGGTGTAGAAGTAGAGTTTCAAAAACATCCCACCAACAAGAATGGAATAAAAATACAAGCAATAATACGTAAAATATTTTTCATAGATTTTACCAAAAAGGGATATAGAGAGCCACGAGTACTGCGAGGAAAAATATGAGAGCAAGGGTGCGGACAATGGCCACCAAAAAAATATTCCTCGTCCACGAAACACTCCCAAACCACAGAGTCAGAGCAAATAATCAAGCCATGACAGCAAATAGTCCATCACGAATACGAGCCAGCCATACAAATTCAGAAAATCCAAACATGATAACACGATTACTCACTATCCATGCGAGGACGAGGAATATCGCAAACATGAGAAGTGTATAGCGGATGGCGAGCTGGAGACGTATCTTTTCTTGAGATTCTATACGGATCATCGCCTGATAGACACTATCAGCCTGGAGGTAATCATCGAGTTTGGAGTCTGGATCTGGGATTGATGGACCAGTGGAACTGTTGTTAGGAGAATCCTCCATTTCTATTTTTTCGAGATTTTTGGTTGATGAATTTTCGAGAACAGATGTTGAGCTCCTATCTAGAGGAGAAATGTCAGTTTCTGGGAGAGACGTTTCAGAATTTGAAACTTCTGGAAGAGGCTCTGATAGGGGTATGGGTTCTTCTGATTGATTGAGGGATATCTCAGGTAGAGCAGAAATGGGAGAAAACTCTGGTGCTATAATTGGTTGTGATAGGATACTCTCTCATTTTTCTGGTAAAGCAGCTAAAGTGTCAATTTCTGAAGACTCCGAAACAGCGAAAAGAGACGATCAGGTATCAATTGGCACCTCAGGAAGAGTATCTGATGTAGAAATTTCAGAGAGCTCAGAAACTCCTGGTGCAACTGGTACAGAATTGCCAAAAGCAGACACAAGGGGAGGAGTTTCAGGTGCGATAGGTGCAGGCTGAGAAAGCGCATCCAGGAGAGAATTACTCCTATCTGGAATTGGTTCCTTTGGGGTCAAAACCGGAACAAAATTTCCTGATGAAGACGGTGGTACATTATCAAATAATGGGGATATCTGGTTATCAGACGGCATAGCTTGCTTTGCAATGAAAAATATATACGATGTTTTCGTTTTATTACTATCAGTATATCGCACTATGATACCAACGCAAGACCAAGTCCGTCATGTAGCAAAACTCGCACGTCTCCACCTCACGCCTGTAGAACTGGAAATGTATCAATGACAGCTCGCGGGTATTTTTTGACTCTTTGATAAGCTCAATGAAATCGATATATCGAGTGTCTCCACACCAAAACACGCCTCTCGTGACCAGATGATTCTCCGAAAAGATGAGGTCAATATGCCTGACGATGCTGAGAAGCTCCTCGCAGTGACACATCAAGAAATCATCGGTGGACATATCGCTATACCTGCTATTATGAAGAAAAAATAATATGAATCCCGAATCTCTCAAGCCCGAAATCAACGCATGAATCGCCGCACTCACGAGTCTCAAACAGCTCGTAGAATACCGGAATAGTCTCGTCGGGAAAAGAGGAACGCTCACTGAGATGCTCAAAAATGTCTCAAGTCTTTCTCCAGAAGAAAAAAAAACTCTCGGTAAATCACTGAATAATCTCAGAGGAGAAGTAGAAAATGATCTCACAAAAAAAGAAAAAGAAATCCGCGAGGAAGAATTGAAGAATCTCGAGAATCGATGTATCGATATGACTGTTCCAGGAAAATCACAAGGTCGAACTCAGCATCCGATCAAGATAGTCCAATCGGATATCATAGATATTGTCGCTCGTATGGGTTTTTCGATATGGAGATCACCGACGATAACCACTGAATTTAATAATTTTGATGCGTTGAATATTCCCAGTTGGCATCCGGCTCGTGATATGCAGGACACTTTTTGGCTCACTGATAGACGTGTTCTCGCAACTCAGACATCGTGCATGCAAAATCATCTCATGAAGACACAACCAAAACCCCTCCGAGCGATGGTTCTCGGTTCTGTCTATCGTAATGAAAAAATCGATGCCACGCATGATATCATGTTTGAGCAAGTAGAATGACTCGTCGTCGATAAAAATATCAATATAGGACACCTAAAAGGTACTATCACGACTATTCTCACAGAACTCTTTGGATACGAACCGAAATTCCGTATGAGACCTGGTTACTTCCCTTTTGTAGAACCTGGCATGGAAGTCGATCTCTGGTGGGAACGTGACGGTAAAGGTCGCTGGCTCGAATTTATGGGTTGTGGCCTCGTCCATCCAAATGTCCTACGACAAGCAGATATAGATCCAGAAGAATATTCAGGATTTGCTTTCGGTTTCGGGCTCACGCGTCTCGCTATGATACGCTATGGTATCAACGATATCCGCCTCTTTCACGAAAATAAAATTGAGTTTCTGGAGCAGTTTACTCTGTAGTTTTTTTGATATAAATTAGTCGCTCCAAGAGCGCGCCAACTGCATCCCTCGCAAAAACACCACTTCTTCATTGCCGATAGTGTCTTGGCGTTATTCATGGGATTTGAAGTACATGCGGACTATTCATCTCATCATGATAGACTCCTGCTTGAGTCCCCAAAGTCAGATATCCGTCACCAGGATTTAGTATAGCAATATGATTTTTGAGAAGTTTAGCTCATCGTTGGTACATTTGAGCTGTTAATATAAATTTATCAGGATCATCACCTGAAAATACTTGTGCTGGATACCTGTAATACAGAGCATGCAGGGCATACGCCATATTTCCAACAGGTGCCAATAAGCCCGAGAACGTAATAGGAATAATGCGCTTATCAGATAGCTCATTCGCAGCGTGCAGAACCTGAGTACCTCCAAAACTATGACCAAAAAGTAATATCTCAGCAGGATTATATTGTTTTTGAAGCTCTTTGATATAGTCAACTATTTTTTTGACAAAAAATTGAGGATGTTGTCGACACAAAACGGCGTCTATACCATGTGGGAATGATTCTGGGAAAAGTGCAGGTATATTTCTGTTGTTAAATGCATCACGAATGGCAAGTAAGGAGGAGCCGTCAAGTTGAAATCCGGGAACAAGTATAGCAATTTGTTTTGGTTTTTTAAATAACAGTGCACGTTGTGAGGCATTCATGGTACCATGAGGTATTTGCTGTGATACTGTACGTGAAACCGCCTGAATAAGACTCCGAAGTGTAGAGGCTGCCTTCACTCAGAAAACAAGACTTCATAGTGCTATTCTACCTAAGCCTGGGAATGGCGGTTGTTCGTTATTATTCATATTTTAATATATTTTAATATATTTTTATATAAGTCAAATATATACATTCACACATATAAAACTTTGTCATTCGTTTACACGAGATCAATACTTGAGAAAGATGATAAAAATGACTAAACTAGTCTCATGAGTAAAAAAAAATGATGCCCCTATTGTGGT
>Ga0209284_10002282_pt1 | contig 26598 bp, 34 predicted proteins | sample FRY03_FD_187211 | JGI IMG/M metagenome (GOLD analysis project Ga0209284, IMG submission 187211) | Freshwater microbial communities from Lake Fryxell liftoff mats and glacier meltwater in Antarctica - FRY-03 (SPAdes) (version 2) | ecosystem: Environmental > Aquatic > Freshwater > Ice > Glacier...
TGCTTGCGATTCTGGCCGTGCAATACGGAATAATCAATAGCGTTCGAATTTCATACCATCACCAGAATCGATGAGTTCGTAGTCTGTGTAAGAGGGGAGGAGTAGGTGAGAGGAAACGAGAGGCATATTTTGTGTTTAGAGTATTACTTGAGAGGAGAAAAGCAAGGAATTATTCTTCATCTTCTCTAACAACTCAACTCTGCAAATCCACCATACCAGCATATTTCTTTCCTAATTTTAACAACTCTTTATGTGTTCATCGCTCGATCACTCTTCCTTTTTCGAGGACGATAATATCGTCAGCTTCTTTGACAGTTTGTAGCCTATGTGCTATGACGATGACGGTGCGTCCTTCGAAGAGTTTACGAAACGCTTGTGCTACCTTTTGTTCACTGTAACTATCGAGAGCAGCTGTGGGTTCATCGAGGAGGATGATTTCTGGATCCTTGAGAAATATTTTTGCGATAGCGAGTCTCTGTTTTTGACCACCTGAGAGTCGTATTCAGCGTTCTCCTATTTCTGTCTTGATACCATCTTCCAATTCGTAGATGAATTGACATTCAGCCATCTCAATAGCTTTCTCGATTTCTTTTTTAGTTGTTTTCTTCCTCGCACCGTAGAGGAGATTTTCTGCTATTGTTCCATCAAAAACCGATGGCTCCTGCGTGAGGTAGCCAATATGAGGGTAATAACTATCGAGCCGTATAGAGGTGATATCCTGACCATCAATAGAGAGGGATCATCCATTTGGCCTCATATATCCTGCGAGGAGTTTCATGAGGGTTGTTTTCCCTCCACCAGAATGTCAGACGAGAGCTGTTTTTTTCTTTCACTGAATCATGATTGAAAAATTTTTCAGCACTGAAGATCTCTCTTGGTAAGAAAATGAGAGATTTTTGAGCATGATATTTCATTCTCTAAATACGAATTTCTGCCCTTTGCTGTATCATTCTATTTGTGGAGTGTTGTCGATAAAATCCCAGAGTTTTTCTATATGGACAAAAGCTTTGGTAAAATTTTCATAGTACTCTATGGTATCTCTGAGTGTCACTTCAAAAAGAGCCAGTATTGTCAAAATTCCTACCATATCGCTCAGGGTGTAAGTGTTCCCAAATACTCGCATCCCGAGATAATAATAAGCTCCAACAATAATAGTAGAAAGGAGAAATTTTGGTCATTGAAAAAGCAGAGATGCCCAGAGATTTTGTTTTCTCGCTAATTCCCACGAGTAATCAGATATCTTATCCATTTTTTTTAGCTCTCTTTCAATAGAACTGTTTTGCAATATTTCAAATTTTGACATGATTATTTTTGCCAAAACTCCTGTTATTTTTACATTATTTTCCTTCCGTTGTCTCCTGTAAAATGTAGTATGTTTATTGAAATATATTATGCTTCAGAATATCGCCAGGATAATGAGAATTCCATACACTATGAGATTGAGAGGAAGTCACCTGATAAGGAAAAGACCGAAAAGAAGTATAGCAATAACCCGAGTTCCGTATGATATAATGCCCAAGAGTGAGAGGGTGGACTCATCGATTCATTTCTGGAGGATACTCATTATCTTCCCTGTTCAGAGAACTTCGGCTCTCCCTTGGTCCAGATGGATAAATTTTTCTATATATTTCCTATAAACATAGGGATCCCATCTGAATTGCTGCTCAACCCAATAATAGTTTCGTAAAATAAAACCCAACACTTGAAATCCTACCATTATGAGGCTCGACCAAATCAGTATTTGTATAAATTTTTCTATATTCCCCGCCTCAATACTATGCACTATTTCTTTCAGAAAATAGGCAAGTAATAGTGTGAAACCTGTCGTATTCAGTGTCGTAAAAATACGCATAAAAGTGACAAATGGAAAAGCTCCACAAGGCTCGAAGAATCGTTTTGTTTTTTGCCAGAAGTTCATACATTTATTGTAGATTATTATTGTTAAATACAACCTCATCCATTTTCTTGTCCCAAGTATCTTCGGGAAGGGTTTCAAATATCTGGCAAGAAAAACATATTCCAATGCTGTATACATCTGATTGTGAGAGAAGTTTATCGAAAAAACCTCTTCCGCGTCCGACGCGGATTCAATTGAGTGTGAATGCTCTCCCTGGTACTAGCATGATAGTATTTGTATTCTCAAAAGAGAGTCAATCTGGCGCATCTTGCTCTATGGTTATGATCTGACCACGTGGCGCAAACCATTCATGGATTGATGATATATCTACTTCATCAGCAAGAGGATTGTAGAGGATCAGAGTAGTAGGATTTTTTTCTTTTATTCGGATTTTGAGTTGTGTACAGATGTCGTGTGAAAATTCTTTCTTTTTCTCATCAGTCATCAGAGCAATACGCTCCTCAATAATTTTTCTAATAGTTGACTTATCGGAGATAGGTGGATTTGTTTTGTTCATGTTCTGCATTAGTCGTAGCAGTATGGATGACTCCCTTTGAGTCGTGAAGATAAAACCATGCAAGAGTTTCAGCTGTAGCATCGAGTGTTGCCTTAAACGCATCTTTTGCCATATTTGCGATTGGCGTCGGAGGAAGTCCTACTTTTGATCGTGTATCATAGAGATTGCTCTTTGCTTCACGAGCTTCGCGAGAGAGGCTGTAATAATTGTTTACATATTTTTGGCATTCACTCCCCGGAAGTAGATCCATATAACACACTGTGATATCTGCCCCTATTTGCCATCATTGGCGGAGTCTTTTTTTGAGTATATCAGCTACGATAGGGAGCTGGGTAGAGCTTTTTTCTTCTTCACCAACTATGGAAGCGAGGATGAGTACGTCGTAGAATGCATCAACTGGTTTACCACTTTCGAGAAAAGGTGTGTAGATTCTTTTTTGGAAGTTATCAAGCATCTTGCTTACCATGGTGGTCACATCAGTTCATCCTGTGATTCTATACGTATCAGGCATGAGAAAGCCTTCAAGTGAAGTTTTTCATTGGAGGAAAGCATATTTTGGAGAAAGTTGAGTGATGATACTTTGTTCTTCAGCGAGTAGATCACCTTCTATATTATTTTTTTTGAATGCCTCGCTTATTTCACCTTTATGCCATCCAGGGAGAAGGGTGATTTCCTCTTCTGTTGGAGTCGGATTTTGGAGCATCCTATATACTTCTTCGAGAGTATTTGTTCCTTCTGGAACTGCGAAAATACCTGATTTTAGCGTAACATCAGGAGCAAAAAACATCTTCCAGAGATTGTAGCGACTATGATTTACTTTTGTACCGAGCAGAGTATCGAGACTCGCAAGTGTTGATCACCTTGGGACGACAAGAGTTTTTTCGAGTTTTACAGGCACTCCTCCAGTCCATGATATCCACAAAAAGAAAAATACAAAAAGAGCCAAGAGGCTTATAACTATCTTTATTTGAGCGGATAGTTTTTTCTGATGTACTTGAGATCGTTTGAAGTTCATACGAATTGAATTACATTGCTAGGAGGCTGACGGCCAGCTTTTCCTGGAAGTATCTGTAAAACATCGATATTGTCACGAAAAATATCATTGACTTCGTCTATCGTGTGACATTCCTCTTCTCCTGATTTATTTGCGGATGTGAGAAAAAATGGAGCACGTATATAGGAGAGAGTTTTTTGTTCTAAACATGCTTCACCAACGCGAAAACCAATTGTTTTATAATTATACTCATCGAGAAGAGGGTATTCATCTCGGAAATCTTCTTTTATCTCACATACTATTGTAAAAGGGAATTTGTATGTTTTGAGAAAATTTATCTGAGATGGCGTTAAGACACTTTCATACTGAAGCTCTTCCCATGTAGGAACGAGTACAGCAAGGGGTTTATTTTTCTCCCTTCATTTGAGTTTGTATATGAGCTCGTATCATTCTCGATCATCTATACGACAACCTATTCCGATACATGTTTCTGTGGGTGTGACAAATATTTTAGCAGTCATAGACCTATGAGCTTACACAGAGGTCATTTTTTTGCAAGTTTTAATCAATGAAATTATAGAGGGAGATGCCAACAGCTACTGCGACATTGAGAGACTCCTTTTTTCCGAGCATAGGGATGTGGCAAATATGATCTGCCATTTTTTGTGCTATCTCAGAGACTCATTCGAGTTCATTTCCTGCTATGATTGCAACATTGTTTATCGTTTTTTGTTTATCGTTTATAGTTGACAGGAGTACGCTTTGATTATTTTTTTCCAAGGCAATTATTGTACAGCCAAGTTTTTTGTACGTCTCGATAGCGTCTTCTATTTTTTCATAATACTCCCATGGGACGAAATTCTCAGCTCCGAGCGCTGTCTTGCTTATTTCTTTTCGAGGCGGAGTCGGAGTATAGCCGACACAGACCACGCGATCAAATCCTGCACCATCTGCAGTACGGATTATAGCACCGACGTTATTGAGAGAACGGATGTTTTCTAATAAAATAGCACGCATTTTACTACATTAAAAATTAAAAGTGCAAAATTAAAAATGGAGGATTTTTTAAAATCACTATAATCAAATCTTATGAAAATCTATATTAAACCTTCTTGCCCGTTCTGTATTCGAATTCTTTCACTCCTCGACGAGGCAGGGCTCAAATACGAAACAATCGATATTATCACCCATAAAGATAAGAATGATGAGATGATGAAAAAATCTGGTCAGCATGGTGTGCCAGAAGTAGAGATTGCCAATGTCATCATCCCAGATTATGGTACAGAAGAAACGCTTGTCGCAGATATCCAGACTATCCTGGCCGCAGGGTATGTAGATGAAGAAGTGATGAAAAAACTCACATCAACTATTGTGTACCTTTAGTTTTTTAAATTTTCAATTTATTAATTACGAATTACGAATGAAGGAAATATTATTAGTTGATGAATCATCTCCTCTAGAGCTTCATTATTATCAGGGTGGGGAAATCAGCGTCTATGATACGACCGAAGTTTCTTCAAATATAGGACGGACGATTACTGTTTCTAATAATACTCACCTTACTTGGTACGGTTTGGCACAGGGCACTGGTAACTATTCTCTCAATTTTATTACAGAATCAGGCGAATCTCTCATTCGAAATTTACTCTTGGCTTCCTCCGATGAAAAACTCTCTGTCAGTATCCATTCGATTCTTACTCATTCAAATACAGTTACAAATATTCATATTCTCTCTCTTGTTGGTGAGTCTGGGAATATTACCCTCAACGGTACAGTCCAGATAGATGCCAACATATCAAAAGTAAAAGGTCATATCCTCGAAGAAAATATCTTTCTTGGCTCAAAAGGAAATATTCGTGGGATTCCAGCACTGCTCGTACATTCTGATGATGTCGAGGCAGGGCATGCGGCTCGAATAGAGAGAATTTCCGATGAAAAGCTCTATTACCTGCGTTCTCGTGGTATCCCTCGAGACGATGCCAGCGTGATGATGATTCAGAGTGCTGTATTATCGCTTTTTGAGGGACTACCAGAAGAAAAAAAAGAAGAGATTATGCAGAGAGTGTTGCAGATTTTCTAAATTCCCAATAAGCCCGTATCCCTATCATAGCAGCATTATCTCCGCAGTATTTCATGGATTTCGGCAAGTAGTAGGGAATTCATGATTTTTTTGAAAATGACTCAATAGAGCCACGGAGAGCTGTGTTTGCACTGACGCCGCCGACGATACAGATGGATTCTGTATTGTATTTTTTTTGTGCTTCGAGCGTGCGAGCGATGAGTATATCTGTGATTATTTTTTGATAGCTGTAGGAGATTTCTATTCGATCGACCTCCCCAACCCCTCCAAAGGAGGGGCTTTTGATCCCATTCCCAACTCTACCAAAGGACGGGCTTTTGACCTCATTCCCAATCATTTCAAAGGAGGGGCTTTTGACTCCATTTTTTTGTTTTTGGTCAATATATTCTTTGATTGTTTTGGTTACTTTTTCAGGACTTTGGTAGACTTCTGCATTTTTGAATCGTATTACGGAGAACCCCATTTCTTCTAAATACCTGGTCCTTGCTTCATCATATTCTTTTGTAAAATCATGGATTTCTCCATCTATTTCTATAACTGTTTTTTCTGGTAAACAAACAAAATCAGTAATAAAGCCTCAGATAACATGTTGACGTCTGATTTTATAACCTGTTTTTTTTGTTTTGAGATATTCCCACAAGATTTTTTCAGCTTGAGTTGGATTATTTGTTAGATTTTCTCGATATTCACGAACATAATTGTACAGAGCTTTATCCGCTGTTAGCCATCCCGGTTCTTTATATTCTCACTTTTTTGATGATTCTGTATTTTCCGAAGTCTCTCCTTTGCCTGTATTTTCCGAAGTCTCTCCATTGGAGGAATTTGAAATGGTTCCTGTATTTTCCGAAGTCTCTCCTTTGGAGGAATTTGAAATGGTTCCTGTATTTTCCGAAGTCTCTCCTTTGGAGGAATTTGAAATGGTTCCTGTATTTTCCGAAGTCTCTCCTTTGGAGGAATTTGAAATGGTTCCTGTATTTTCCGAAGTCTCTCCTTTGGAGGAATTTGAAATGGTTCCTGTATTTTCCGAAGTCTCTCCTTTGGAGAGATTTAGAGAGGTCCGTAATTGTATCTCTCGAAGTGCAGCAGATTTGAGTCCAGAGAAAGAAAAATCGAGAGAATCTTTTAGGAGGACAAGAGGGAATTCGATGAGAGAGTGTATTTCTGGATTGAATTTCTGAGCGAGTTCATCGATATGGCGACCAGCAGGAAAGGGAAGTCACATACTTCGGCCGACTTTGTCCATACTTTCTCCCGCACTATCGTCGATGGTTCAGCCGATTTTTTCTATGGTAAAATTCACTCAATGACTCTTTCAAAAAGGGGGCTTCAAATCCCACAGAAAGAGGTCATTATGACCACCAGAGGCCGAGAGTACAACAGAAGGGAATTTTATATCTGTGAGTTTTCTCTCGAGCAGTAGGGAAAAAATATGTCATTCAATATGATTGACCCAGATAAGTGGCTTTCTATGAGTTGTTGCGAGCGTCTTTGCAACAGTTTTTCCTATGAGAAGAGATGGTATGAGCCCTGGCTCACTCGTAGCTGCAAATATATCGATGTCTTTAAGAGTAATTCATCCATCTTTCAGTACTTTCGTGATGAGATCAAATATATGGTCAGCATGGAGACGAGCGGCTATCTCAGGTACGACCCCGAGTGTTTCAATATGCTCTAGTTGTGTATGAGTGTGCATGGAAATGAGCTCTTCATCTCGGAGAAGGGCTACAGAAGTATCATCACAGGAGGATTCAAATGCGAGGAGGTACATAGAGGCTTAGTAAGTTTAATCAGTTTTTTTCATTTGAAAAGCCTATAAAAAATCTCACCGAGAAAGGTGAGATATTTGAAGACAAAATGGTGTGTGATGGGAGGAATGCCTTGAGTGGCATTCAGAGTAATTCGAACCCGAGCGGTGAGAATCCCGAATATCTAAAAATGGTGGGTGATGAGGGATTCGAACCTTCGACCCTCTGCTTGTAAGGCAGATGCTCTAACCAACTGAGCTAATCACCCGAACGGAGGTTACTATATACAAAAGAGATAAAATGCAAAATATTTTTCTTTAGCAAGTTGTCAAAAACTATATTTCTCTTACAATCCGAGAAATATGCAGTCCATTTACGATAATATAGCCCTGAAAAAATTCCTAGAAGAACTCTGAGAGAAGCCTTTTCGTATCACTCAGATTTTTCAAGCGCTCTACAAGGATCTCGTGGAAGATATCGCTGAATGTACGACTATCTCAGCAAAACTCAGAGATTCTATGAAAGAACAGTTTACTCAACATGTACTTACAGTGAGTCATGTGACAACTTCTGCGAATGGTCAGACAACAAAGTTCCTGCTTGATACCTATGACAATAATCATATTGAGTGCGTGATTATGCGTCATCTTTCTGGTCGTAATACTCTCTGTATCTCATGTCAGGCTGGTTGTCCTATGGCATGTACGTTTTGTGCGACAGGAAAGCTCGGGCTTCTCAGAAATCTCACAGTAGGGGAAATAGTAGAACAAGTGATGATCGCAATTCATCATCTCAAAAAAGAAAAACTTCAGCTCAGAAATATTGTCTTTATGGGTATGGGTGAACCTTTTTTGAACTATCCAGAAGTAAATAAATCGTTGGAGATTTTTTGTGGCCCAAAATTTCTCAATTTTTCAGAACGTAGGGTAACTATTTCTACCTGTGGGATTGTTCCTGGTATCAAAAAACTCATGGTCGACCATCCTCAAGTCAGCCTCGCAGTATCTCTTCATGCTCCAAATGATGAAGCACGTCGTGCCATAATGCCAGTAGATAACACTTATCCGCTTGACGTCTTGATGAAAACTCTCGACGAATATGTAGAAAAGACAAATAAGAGAATATTTTATGAATATATCATGATACAAGGGGTCACTGATAAGCTCTCATATGCTTATGAATTGGCAGATCTCATGCAGGATAGACTCGGACACGTAAATTTTATACCTTACAATTCATGAGAGGGCATCATGGGCAACGATATGCAACCAACTCCTTCATTGATGATTAGAAAATTTCAAAGAGTTCTCGAGGAGAGGGGTATACCTTCTACAGTGCGTTTCACCATGGGTGATGATATAGATGCAGCCTGTGGACAGCTCGCCCTCAAGGTAGATGGTAAGAAAGTTGCTGAAGTAGTAGGAAAGAGAATAGGTGGATAAAAATCAAGTCTAATATTATTTGTTCTCACTGAAAAATTCTTATACTTAGGAGTATGAATCATGAACTACCCATCATTGATGAAGTAGAACGTTTAAAAGGACAAAAACGTTATACTGAAGCGCGCATTCTGATAGAATGAGCTATTTCTCGGTACCCTCACCGATATGAGCTCTATGAAGAATTGGCAGATATATATATCTATGAAGGAGAATATGCAAAAGCAGAAAAAGCTCTCAATTATGCAGAAACTCTAGAATCGGGGTCTTCAACTGGTCTGTATTTACGTTGATATATGGCACTCGTCCGAAATAACTTTTCTGAAGCTATAAAAAGCCTCGAGCAATCAAATCAAAAAAGTCCTAATAATCCAGAAGTGCTCAGAAATCTAGGATGGGCCTATACCATGACGGGTGATGTCAAAAAATGAGTCATATTACTCGAACGGGCTCTAACAATTGCCCCAGATGATTTACTGATCATGGAAGATCTCGGAGTAGCATTGTTGACTCAGGGTAAAATTCAAGAAGCTCGTGAATACTTGAGTCGTGTAGGAAAAGAGAGCCATATGAGTGATATGTGATTTCCTGTATAACCCTCTATGTTTCATACCAATTTTATACAAGATGATCAGTCTTATCTCGTTGCTGACTATGACCGTTTTTCCCTTACGGTCGGAGTATTAAAATTTAAGAAAAGAATACCACACTTAGAACACTGCGTGAAAAGCTTTTTTCCTCAGGGCAAAAGAGAATTCCATCCTCGGATTTTCGAACAACATTTTACACAATGTTGTCATCAGCTAGAAAAAGATCTCTGAGAATTACCAAAAGAGGTCTGTGTTTTTGTAGATCATTCTGAATCGGTTATTGCTTCAACGGGTTATACTTTTACTCGACATGATGTCTGAGAGCCAGTTCATCTAGAAGAACTCGATGAATATGCGGGGAAGCTTCTCTCTCAGGCTGAGAACCAAGCAAAGCGCCTTTGGCATGAAGATTATGGCTATAGTGATAACGATAAAAAACTGATATCTATATTTCTCTCTCATCTCGCTCTGGATAAAAAACATCATACATATCCTCTAGGGAAAAATGCTTCTCATGTCACAATGAGATGTCTCTTTTTTTACGGAAATAAGATGTTGCTCGATGGTATAGCGAGAAGTATTAGTTCTTCTGGACATAAACTGCTCACTTGCGTTCCTCTGCCATGTGTTTTTCTGAATCATCTCTGTAACAAAAATACTTTCCTTGAAAATCATCTCCATATTCATCTTGGCTATAATTCTCTTACTGTTATTCTCCATCTGGGAAAACATGTTCAGGAGATACAGTCGCTGCCATTTGGATGGGAATTTATCGATGATAAGATTTCATCATATTTTTCACCACTTGAGCGTGAATCTATACTTATGGGGGGCGATTTCTCTCAACTAAAAAATATTCCTGAATGGCAAGAATATAAGGATTTTTTGGCAGCCAACTTGCGCATATTATTTGAACGATTTGATTTGCAGTGGAGTTTTACAGAATTTAGCGTCTCGAGTCAATGACCCGGATCTCTCATAGAGGAAATCGTTTCAGGGGGAACGCTTTCTCCCTGGATTCAGAAAAATGCGAGCATGCAGCGTGTTGGTGCTGATAAAAATGAGCATTGGCTCCATTATTGGAATACTCTTGATCCACTTTTTACTCTTCATCCGCATCCTCTCCTGGCATTAGTTCGTTCTGTTTTTTTCTCTTCTCATGAAAGTATTTAATTGGAAAACATCATCTGATTTTTCTCTTTTACTCGATAATCTCCGAGATTCAGAAGAAGAGATATCTATTGTCGTACATAAGTCAACACCACTTGGATGGTATCATATTGGCACATTACAGCAGTTGTTTCCTCGGCAGAAATTTGTATTTATTTGTAAGGAGTTACGTATAAAAAAAATATTGAAACAGTATGGTTATCGTGTTTTTTCAACGCTTCAAGAGATGAATCATACTCTCCCAGAAGGATATCAAATCATGCAAGAAAATTTATCGAGATTTGATTATGTGCGTTTTCATTTTCTTCGTTTTATTTCTCAGGCTATTTGATTAAAAAAGAAATTTCAACCACGGGCTGATATTTTTTCTGTCAAGCATTCGTCGTGGTATATGCTAGTTATCGGTATAATCATCATACTTCTTCTCATGGTTGGCATAGTGAGTCTCACGACGCCACATGCTGTCATCATCATCACTCCTCAGGCTGGTCTGCAAAATGCTGTCAAAAATGTGACATTTGTTCTCGAGGATTCAATGAGTAATACTCAGCAGATACCAGTGAGAAAATTTATTTTCCCTTTTGAACTCAAAAAAACATACAATGTTAATTCTTATGATATGACGACGCTCGCTCGTGCGAGATGAACTATCAAAATTGTTAACTTGTGATTAGGAGAATTGAAGCTCAAGCCTCAGACTCGTGTTGCTGTTGATACACTCGTTTTCCGAACAGAATGATGGATCAATGTCCCAGCAGCGAAAGACTCACAACCAGGAGAAAATACTATCTCTGTTATTGCAGAGCCAGTTGGAAGTGATGGTGTCCTCATTGGTAAAAAATGAAATGTACCAGAAAATACTGTCTTTACAGTGCCAGCTTTACCAAAAGAATATTCACAGGATATCATCGTCACTTCTATGAGTGAATTTAAGTGAGGAGAAAATTCTTTTAAGAATATTTTTTCCCAGGAAGAATATGATCGTATAGAAAAGATATTTAAAAATCAACTCATCCAAAATGCTCGAGAATCAATTCTCTCACAATTTTGAATTCATGATGAATTTATACCAATACCTATACCAGAAGCTATGAGCACTCTAGATGTTACGATTGATTCAGATGTTGATATTGGGGGTCATGAAAATCGTGTTACCTTTTCGGGTAAAGGTAATTTTTTGGTGTATCTGTACCATATGGAAATTCTCCGCAAGACGCTCCTTGATACAGCTAGAGCACACCTCCTAGAAAATACAGAATCTCTTATTGAGATTTCTAAAACCCCCCCAGATATAATATCTGTGCTCGTTACAACTGATGACCCATGGAGTATCAAGGCTACTGCACAAATACCTGTACAGGTATTGTACGATTTTTCGAGTTCGCCTGGACAGAAAACTATACAAAATATCTTATCTGATTTGCTTAATTCGGATACTGATAGAGCTCAAAAGACTCTCCTCAATCATCCCTATATCAAGGCTATAGATATACGGCTTACGCCATTTTGGGCAAATAATATTCCAAATACACTTGATAGAATATATATCAAAGTGCAAGAGGTAAAAAATTAATTCTTAGAGAAGCTCCAGGAGTGCAGTGTAGAGTTTTTTTTCTTCTTTTGATAGTTTTCCAGGAATCAGTATCTCTAGTGTGATAATAAAATCTCCTCTTCATTTTTTTCCAAGAAGGGGCATTCCATCGCCTGATATTTGTAACTTTTTTCCGTGTTGTGTTCCTGCTATTATACGTATTTCCCTTTCGCCAATAAGGGGGAATTTTATTTTTTTATTTATACCAATAGCTGCCTCGGCAGGGCTGATATGAAGTATGGTGTGTATATTATTTTTCTGTCTGAAGAGATTTTCATGTGATTGCTCTACGTGGCAAGATATGTAGAGATCGCCAGAGCCGTGCTTGCCAGTATGTCATTCTCCCGTCATTCTGAGAGTCATTCCTTCGTCGATACCAGCGGGAATTTCAATAGTTTGCTCGATTTTTTTCTTTACTCGTCGCTTTCCGTGACATTCTTTGCATGGATCATCAATCTTGTATCACTCACCACCACAGTCATCGCAAACGACTGTTTGTTGCATCATGCCAAATATGCTTCTCGTCGCTCGTGTTATATGTCCTGAGCCATGACAGGTGGTACATTTTTTTGGTTCTTTTCCATCTTTTGTTCCATGACCATGGCATGTATCACAATTAACCATTTTATCAAAATGGAGTTCTTTTTTGAACCCAGAAAAACTCTCAGCAAAAGTTATGTGGACTTCTTTTTGTATGTCTTCACCACCGTCATCTCGGAACTGTCTTCTGCCACCATTAAATCCTCCCATGTTTCCAAAAACTGAAGAAAAAATATCCTCGACATTGATATCTCCGAAATCAAATCCTCACGTTCCTCCAAAACCAGATGCACTAGCTTCAGCACTCCCAAATTGATCGTAGCGAGATTTTTTTTTCGTATCAGAGAGTACGGCGTACGCTTCATTAATAGTTTTAAATTCTGTTTCTTTTTCCAGGTCTCAGCCATGTCTATCTGGATGGAGATCCATGGCTTTCTTGCGGTAGGCTTTTTTGATATCGTCCGCAGATGCAGTTCTCTCGATTTCCAAAATGAGGTAATAGTCTTTGTTCATGCTCCGGAATGTAAGAGTTTTTATAGTTTTGGCAACCATTTCTGTCAATCCAAGGTATTCGCCGTCCGGAATGACGGGTTTATTTCCTCTTTGCTAATTATTTGAGTGCTGTCTGCTTGAGTATTTCTTCTTCTGCTACGAGGTATTCAGCAGAATTCTGGAGGCCCTCTTTTCGAGCTTGAGCCATATATGCTTTTGCCTCTTCCTTTTTCTGTGCTATGGAATCAGCATTAGCCTTTTCACCACTATCTACCATATCAGCGATTACGCTGACGCCATTTTCATAAAAAAAGAAAATCGTCTTCTCCTTTTCCTAAGAGGCCCTGTAGGTACTAATCCATCACTCTATATCGCTACGAGCTTGTTTTTGTCATTCTTCATGCTGTAATAGGTTTGCGTAGTGGTCCATGCTACACTGCACTATACCGAAGTCGCGACAAGTTTGTATGAGAAAAAGGAGAATGTCGTGATGACATGTTGCATGATTGATAGTGATAGATTTAAGTATCTGAAAAAGCTTTGGATAGGGAAGTCCAAGTGGGAGAAGAGTATAGAGTACTGCTACTGACCATCCAGCGAGATCATAGAGATCATAGTTACCTTTTGGCGTAAAAGAAGTGACTCGGTAGATGCCTGAGAGGGTGTTGTGTTCTTTTGTGCGTATTTGTCCAGTAAAGTGTGAAAGTGTATCGAGACTTGTCGTACTCGGACTTTCACGGTGAAATATATCGATTTTTCAGTATTCACTTGAAAAGCATGTGAGGACCATCCTATGTCCGTCGATTCGAATTTTTCTCAGAACTATAGCCTCAATTGGAAACATGATTTTAGCGAGAAGGGAGAATATGTATCTTGTTTTCTTTTATCGTAATTTTTGTTGAGAATATACCACTTTTTGGACTACCAAAATATATCTTTCTGACGTCTCCACTTTGTTCTATTGTTATGTCTGTAATGATGATATTTGGTACATCAATCTGTCCTACATAGGTCATAAAGCGAACATCATTAAAGCTCTTTGATCATGGTATGAATACCCATATACGATTGTCTGCCAATATGTAGATTTCTTGGTATGACTCTCCTGTATATATTTTTGTTGTTTCGGGATTAAAATTTTGAAAAGTATTTATCCCAAGACTGTTTATTGTGATAGGACGTCGCTCATATCGCGGTGCAGTGAGGATTTTCTCTGTACCTATGTTTTCGCCAGTACCAGACAACATCCAAACACTTCCATCAATGTCCATATCGAGAATCGGTTTACTCTGAGTATCTGATATGATAAAGCTCCTTCATGAATAGGTATTTTCTGATTGGCGTCGGTGTTTGTATATTTGTCTTTTATCAGCACTCAGTAGATATATATTTGAATTATAGACACTTATATCGAGAGCCTTGTCCCATCCTCATACTTGTTGGATATTTTGAGTATTATATACTCACTTGTCAAAGATATATACCTTATCTTTATCTGTTCCGAGATAAATCTTTCATTCGTTATCAATGTCTGAAAAGGTGTATTTTTCATTATTGGGTATAGGATATTCTTTTGGCTCTTCTCCCGGAGAAAAAGGTCAAATAATACCGTCTGTTGTGACAAGAGATATCTTTGTCTCGTAAGAATGAATAGAGAAGGGGAGAGAATCTGTGACCTTTTTAAAAGTATAGATATTTACATAATCTTCTGTTTTTAGTGAACTGACTTTGTTGACAGATTTTTCGAGAATAGCGATATCATTTTCTAGTTGAGCTACATCTACCTTGAGCACATCGGCAGCTTTTATGGTTTGTATTATATCACGTACTCGTCCTACTGCTGGAGCAAAATTTTCAGGCTGATCCACCATGCGTGTTGCATCATCGAGATTAACTCTTGCCTCAGCTACCATATCACGATATTTTTGTGGAACAAAGAGCGTATACTGTGAACGGACAATAGATGTTATGATAAGGTATAACAAAATCACACTCAAGAATATTCCCGATATTATGACCCAGTTCTGTGTCTCTTTGGAGAGTTTCACGAAAATTTCCTGAACTTTTTTTAGACTTTTTGCAGAAGCTTGTCACATGTTTTCCATAAGAATCTTTGGGTGTTTTTTTGATTCTATTTTTCCTGTATTCCAATGTTCTTTGTTGTTTGTTTTCTGATCTTCACCGATACTTATGATGATGCCATCTTCCACGTATGATCGCTCGAGCCTTTCACCAAGGAGTTCGGATCTCTCTGAGAGTGGTAGATGCCCCAAGGTTTTACACTCGTTTCCGATGATATGTGTATCAACTTTCGGAGAAAAGATATAAAATGTTTCGTTTTCACGGATGTCCCCGTGAGAATCATATACAAAATGCCCCTCTCCAGTATCCATATCATTTAAGATATCTTCTATATTTTTATCTGAGACTATTATTCCTGTTAAATCAGGACCGAATGTAGAAAAATGAAGATGACTATCTACGAGAAGTCCAAGGAAAATGGATACTTCTGTTTTTTTGTGTTGTATGTAGAGAGTGTCGAGGTTACGATTGATGATTTCTAGTATTTCTGTAAAAGATTCAACAGCATTTTCCCTGTTGATGTGCGTATCAACTATGTGGTCTGTGCATATTCTATGTATCGTGTTAGTTAAGGTGTTGTTTTTTGTTCGGCAGAGACATATAAAATTGATGCCATCATCTTTTTGTATAGAGGATCAGGCTGTCATCGGTGATGTCGTCTCACCGAGGTGGTGTATATGGACAGTAGGCATGGTATACAGTCTACGAATCTTCTATTTTCGTCAATATAATCTCAAGGAGAAAAATGATACAGAATAATAAAAATCATGTTAATAAAGACAAAACATGGAATCGATAAAATATATAGGCACTTGTAATCAAAAGGGCTACTAATATACCATGTCGGAATGAACGAAATGCTGCTATCGGGTAGAGAAAACCACGAGTGGCGATTTTCTTAGACAATAAAATAAACAATCCGATGAGAGAGCCTGCAGTGAGAACAAAAGAAATACCCATCATAACCATGGAAACAGTTGGATGATAACTCGGATCTAGTCCAAAGTAGAGTATGCATCAGGATAAGATCCCGAGCACTAGCAATAAGATCATGAGGGAAACAAAGACTTTCGTATACATAATTGATATATTTAGAGGTTGAAAAATGATGTTGAATTTTCCCAGATTTTTTGCTCTACTTCTTCTATTTTTTCTTTTCTCAGGGAGGTAAAAAAATCAAAAATATCTCGAGTATGAGCTGGCTCACAGTATGTTGTTGTTTTTTTTCGATTTTCAGGAATGAGGTATGGGGCATCTGTCTCGAGCATGATACGGTTGAGTGGTGATTTTTTTGCAACTTCTTGAATATTAATTGATTTTGGATAGGTGAGTATTCCCGTGAAACTAATTTTTGCTTCATTAGAGATTGCAAATATTTTTTCTGCGAAATCCCAATCTTCACTAAAACAATGTATTACAAATTTTTTAAGTCACGATTTTGAGAGTTCCTCTAGTGTTGTTTTACTGCAATTTCTTGTATGGATAATGACAGGGAGGTTGTATTTTATAGCGAGTTTTGCCTGAGCATGAAACCATTTTATTTGGCGCTCTTTTTGTATAGCTGCATTTGCTTTATCTGAAGCAAGATGGTAATGGTCAAAACCTATTTCTCCAATCCCAACAATCTTACCCTTTTCATTGCGAATCATTTGTTCCAGTATTTCTATTTGCTCAGGAATTTTAGTTATTTCTATGTCCTGCGCTTCACAGGGGTGGACACCTACAGTCGCCCGAACAATATCATATTTATAGGCTAGTTTTATGCATATTTGTGATGTTTCAATACTTGTTCCTATCTGTATAGTGTGTGAAAAATTTTTATCTTGAAGATGTTTTATTGCTTCTGGTATATGATTTTGCAGTTCTCCTAGATAGAGATGAGAGTGGGTATCAATGAACATAATTATTGGAGATTATACTGAAGAGAGGCCACATATGCAATACCGAGTGCATCGGCTGCATCATCAGGAGTAGGCACCTCATCGAGCCTGAAGAGGAGCTGCACAGCTCTTCCTATTTGTTTTTTCATAGCCTTTCCGTTTCAACACAGTGCTTTTTTTATCTGGAGTGGGGTATATTCTGCAATAGGAATTCATTTTTCCGCTATTATAGCTGTTATGACCCCTCTACTCTGAGCAACATCTATCCCAGTTTTTACATTTGTCGCAAAGAAGAGTTTTTCTATTGCAGCATGCGTAATAGGATACTGGCTTAATATTTCCTTTAAATCCTTCATTATCTCAACTAATTTTTCGTGCTGAGGTGCTTTTGGTGTCGTATGTATGACGCCAAAAGTGAGGACAGTTCGTATGTTTTTATTAAGCTCTATGATCGCAAAGCCTACATCAGTTGTTCCAGGATCAATTCCGAGGATTATAGCCATGATGATACTCTAACCAAAAAAATTACTTTTCCAAAAAAATTACTTGATGTAATCAAGTATTATCTTCAAAAAACCTTCTTTCTCAAAATTTCCCGTTATTTTCTCTCTGAGAAATCTCGCATCCTTGAGAGTGATTTTTCCTGCATGACGCTTTTCTCAGAATGCTTGAGTTTCAATTATGTCACTAAAGTATTCCCAAAAATTTCCCTGAATCATAACATTATATATAGGTTCTTTTTCTATAACGTTCCGAAAAATTTCTACGAGTCACTCTGATTTTTCTTCGAAACAGCGTTTTATGACAAGATGGATTTTCCCGATAGAAAGATGGAAATTACTTTGTACTACTTTGTAGAGTGTTTTTTCTAGGATGTCATTTTTTTGTAATTTTATTCGTTTCGTTTTACATTTTTCACGAAAGTGTTTTGTGATTGTCTCCTCAAATATATTTTCTAATATTTTTTGATATGTATTTGTGACTATGAGTCCATCTAGCTCTTTTTGCCGAACGAGGTATGAAAAATTTCGCTCAGACTCTATCAATAGTTCTGTGTTTTCTCTTCCCATCAATTCATAAGAATCTCAGAAATACTTCCTGAGTCTTTCTTCTATTTCTTTGCCTGTTTCTTCGAGTCCATTTTTCGTAGTTTTTGTTGCTTCTGCTTTCATTTTTCTGAAGTGCATTTCAGATAATTCACGACCAATCCATTGTTCTGCAATGGAGAGTTTCTCTCGGAGTTTCATGTTTTCGTCTTCGAGTTTTGTGATTATGTGTAGATCAGGAGTCATACTCTTGACACAATATAACATTGTTTTTTAACTATTTCAAGAATTTGTCACAAATCATTATTCCCTCGAGGTGGTCGATCTCGTGTTGCACTACTCTTGCTCAATAACCAGTGATTGTTTTTTTCATCCTTTTCCCTTTTATATCTATCCATTCAAGCTCTATGCTTGTCGATCTCTCCACATTGCCAACGAGTCAGGGGAGGCTCAGGCATCACTCTTCATCTGTATCTGTTTTTGTTCATTTTTTTAGAATTGAAGGATTAATCATGAGAATAATTGAATACGTCTCGTCATCTCGTTTACTGGGGAGTCACACTACGATCATTCTCTTATTTGTCCCTACTTGAGGCGCTGCTAGACCTATCCCTTTATGTTTTGGATTCTTGATATAGGTGAGCATCGCTCCCCCTAAAACTCTATATGCGTGAATTTCTTGAGGTTTTATAGGGGTAGATAGAGCTCTTAATATCTTATTTTCTTGTCATGTTTGTATAGTGAGTTTCATATATTAATGAGAAATATTCAATATTGTGCTTACTATTACTGATGCTTGATAGCCAACAAATGCGCATCCTAGAATATGCATTCATAGCTCTAGACTGTCAAAGTTCGATGCAATAGTGGCAAGTTTCTGATTATGCTCATTGATTCCTTCTATGTCTCTTTTATCATCTTCACTCAGCCATCCGTGAGTTGATTTCATTGCTTCTAAAATTTTATCTGGATATGCTTTGAAAGAGGGGATTGTATTCATACTTTTAATTAGCAAAAACTTAAAAGAGCCATCAAAAAGGCATTAGTCTTGTGGGGTAATTCTCATGATTTTTCGGCAATATCAACTCTTACTATGTCATCGTAGAGTTTTTTGAGAGATTTTTTGTGTCACAAAAGTCTCTTTCCTGTACTTTTTTGCCCTGGAGTGATGGGGAGATTATTTATCTGATGAAATGAGGCAGAGATCAAAATTTTTCTCAACATAGTTATCATCATAGCCATAGTAAGTTCATGATCTGCCGTTTCCATGAGCCTCCGCCAAATAACAATCATCATCTCTGGATTTCTATCCCATAGGGGGCTGAGCATGTTAAAAGCATTTTCGTCACGATAATCAGGCAATATGTCTCTGAGTTCTTGATCTGCCCACTTAGGCTGGTAGGCGAGAGAGAGTTTTTTTACTTCCTGTACTATGAAATCTGGATTGTTATTGAGTTTATCACTCATTTTCACAGCTTGCTCGCGAGGAAGTCGGAGATTTTTCTCTATGTATTCAATCATTTCTCAGACTGTGAGTCAAGGAAAATCATGTATTGTTACATTTTTTTCGAGCCATTTTTCTAATTCCGTAACTGGTTTTTTGTTTCCAATAAAGATAAGAAAGTTTGTTTCTGGTATTTTCCGTAATCATCTGATCCAAGAAGTGTCATCTTCCTGTGAATTTTTCTGAGGTTTTTTATCCTCGAAAACGTCATTTATATCTATTATTTCTCATTTTTCTTCTTCTATTATTTCTTGTTCTTTCTTGGTTTTTATGAGTTTTTCATAAAAAATAATCATGCGTGCACTTCCCATAAACCCTGGAGCTGTGCAGTCTCAGAGTATTCAATCAAATATATTGTCATTTCGGATATCGAGGAGATTTATCTCGCTATGTTTTTCTATAAACTTTTCCCTCCATTTTTGGATTGTCAGTCGCATATTTTCATGATTTTCTCCACGAAAAAGAAGTATGTTTTTTCTATTTTCAGCCATGTTTTTCTGAATTAATAAAGTGTTTTCTGATACGCCACTTTGATATACCAGAGTGAACAAATTTTATCCATTGTTTTTTTATACTCTGTTTTTCTTGAAAAGTGAAAGTCACAATATCATTATTCTCTAATATCGTATGAGGGGGAACTTTTTCTCCATTTCGGTAAATACTCTCTAAATAATCAAATTGATGAGGGAGGAGATATATCGCCGCATCCAGACCTGTTGATTTTACGGGAAGGTAAAAGAGTGGCTTTGATTCTGAGTGGAGAGGTATTTTACGCGCTAGTATGTGCTCTGTTACGCTTTGCATAAATTCTTGTGAGTCTGATACAGTTGCTTCATTTATGAGCTCAAAATCCCGAAATAATACAGGAGAATAAACAATTCCTAAATCATTTAAAGTTGGGTAAGCATTTATTTTTTCGCATGTCTGCTCTGTGAGGACCCTTATTTTAATTTTGTATATTCCTTGAAAAACTACGTCGAAATGTAGTCATTCGTATTCGGAAAGTCGTGGTTGATTTATGAGATCATTTATTTTTCCTACTTGGAGAAGGTTCTGATCTTGTCTGCTCCCGATATCATGAAGTATAGCATAACAATCACTTCTTTTTTCGACAATTATCTGGATAGAATACCATGATTCCTCATGGTACACTTTTTGGAGCTCAACGGAAAAAGGAGATAAGAATCGTGTATCAAATTTGAGTATTTTTTTTGACCAGGAGTCTTTTTCTATATATTCACGAATATTGTTGGCAACTCTTAATATGTTGGATTGTTTATTTTCTACAAATGTCTTCATTGTTTCCCAGCGTTCTGGTTCGATAATTTCTGTTGAAAGTCCTTGAAGATAATGATGCACTTCTCTGAGACCACATCGTTTTGCTAGAGGTACGTAGACACTCTGTGTTTCTTCTGCTATGCGTTTTTGCCCTTCAGGAGACATGACATCGAGAGTAATCATATTGTGAAGCCGATCAAAGACTTTGAGAAAAAGTATTCGTATGTCTTTATGCGATGCTACCAGAATCTTTCTAATGGTTTCAAACTTTGCTACATCGGTAGAGAATTCATCTTCTCATCAACGCGTTACAGCACGAATCTTTGTCGCTCCTTCTACTATGTCTGCTATATCTGGATGTATTTTTTGTAGATCTTCGTATGTCAGAGATGTATCCTCTAACACATCATGAAGCAGTACTGCTGCTATCAAAACTTCGCACGGTTTATGAGGTAAGATCATGCATGCTACTGTGAGAGGATGCGTGATGTATGGTTGTCCAGATTTCCTTAATTGTTCCTTGTGTCATTTTTCTGCCAAGGAATAGGCTTTTTCTATTATTTTTTTTCATTTTTCACTTATATAATTGCTACCATGCATGAGCTCTGCAAAAATATCTGAAGGGGTTCTTTCCTCATACGACCTATATTTATCTCTATAGTTCTGAAGTTTTTGAAAATATGTTGCATTTTGTAACACCTAAGTATTCTCTTCCAAGATGGCAAAAAATCAATACAAATCAGATAAAAAACTTCCTTTTTCAAAGAAAAACTTTCAGAAACTTCCAAAAAGTATCATGGTTTTCGGTATTGATGAGGCAGGCAGATGAGCATGGGCTGGTCCTGTAGTTGCCGCATGTGTCGTATGGATTGGGAAGTGTCCGATTAAAACTGCACTTTCTGATTCAAAAAAATTGAACAGTAAAGAAAGAGAAAAAACCTATCAAGAAATTCAAAAACTCGCTGTAGAAGGTAAACTTTCTTGTGGAGTGGGGATTATTGATAATACTATAATCGATACTGTCGGTATCAGAGAGGCGAATAGGCGAGCTATGGAAATATCAATGCTAGGAATAAAGCAAACAGAATACGGAGGACAAAGTGATCGAGTTGTTATTATTGATGGAAGAGATAATTATACATTTGTGAATTTTCCTAGTGTCCATTTTCTTGTCAAAGGAGATGATATCGTACCGCAGATTATGGCTGCCTCTATCGTGGCAAAGGTTACTCGTGACAGAATCATGATTGCATATGAAAATGAATTTCCTGAATATGGATTTGAGAGACATAAAGGATATGGTACTAAACTCCATAGTACTATGCTGCATATAAAGTGAGTATTGGGTATACACAGAAAAAGTTATAAACCGATAAAACTTGCGACTTATTGAAACAGGCTATAATGTGTATACTATGATTATAAGAAACCCCGAACAACGTGTTGCCGTCCTCGTCGATGTGCAAAATCTGTATTATTCTGCGAAGAATCTCTATCATTCTCGTGTGAATTTCAAAAATATATTAGATCTTATTTTGCAGGGAAGAAAACTGATTCGTGCTATTGCCTATGTAGTAGACACGCCTGACGAAATAAATAAAGTTTTTATTGAAGCTCTCCATGAGAGTGGATTTGAGATAAAGCAAAAACCTATAACGACATTTGTAGATGGTTCAAAGAAGGCAGACTGGGACCTCGGCATTGCCATGGATGCTATTCGTCTCGGATCTAAGGTGGACTCTATTGTTATTGTTTCAGGTGATGGCGACTTTTGTCCTGTAGTGAATTATATGCAACAGGCTCAATGATGTCTCGTGGAAGTCATGGCATTTTGACGCACTACAAATAAAGAACTTCGAGAGCTCGCAGACGAATTTATCGACATAGAAGAATATCCTGATGAGCTTCTTTTCCAGTCTCGTAAGTCTGTTCGTCCTCAGAGAAATGAGAAAAAGTCATCAAAACGACCTCAAGCAGAGAAACCCCAGCCACAAAAACCACAGCCCACAAAACCACAGAATCCTCAAAATCCTCAGTAATACTATGGTGAAGTATGATGATTTTTGAGAGACTTTTTGAAAGAGTCGGGAAAATATGCATTGGGAAGAGATTGATACTCTTTTAGAATTTTTTGTTACCACTTTTTCAGATATTGAAAAATGGAATATTGCCGATATGGGATGTGGAAACGGACGACTCCTTCGTCATATCGTTGACTCTGGTATACGAGATGATTTCGTAGAACACTCTCTGCGTTATGTTGGTTTTGATAGCTCTCAAGTACTTCTGAATCAGGCACATATAGATACAAAAATTCAAACATATTTTTCACCAAAATGGATACTTGGTGATATGAGAGATATGGGTATTTTGAGTTGAAATTTGTTTGACGCTTTTTTTTATATTGCGAGTTTCCATCATCTCGAGACTTATGCTGAGCGAGTGGATGTTCTCAAAAATTCAGTGAAATTACTTCAACCGAATGGAATTATTCTTCTGACGAATTGGAATCTGCTCCATCCTACTCAAAAGAAATATCGAACATCACTTATCTCACATCATATTGATGGTAGTGCAGATTTCTCTGTTAAGATATGAGAATATAGACGTTTTTATCATGCCTTTTCAGAGTCTGAATATCAATCCCTTGCCCGAGATGCTTCTCTACACATAAAAAAGATTCATTTTGGAGAGAAAAATAGCATGGTAGTATTTTCTCAACTATAAAAAATCCTCCGAACGGAGGATTTTTTTGAGTAATTTATGTGTATTAAAATCAACTCGCAGTTTCTTCTTTTGTTTCTGGTATTATTGTTTCTTCAGGATCTGTAATTTTACTTAGGTCTGCTTGCTCCAAAATATTACTCAGAGAAGATCCGCCTCGCCATTTTTTTATCATTTTCCCAGTATTATCAACCTGCACAAAAGTGTGTTGTACTGTAACTTCATAGAGTTTTTTGAGTTCCATCGCATCATCGTAGTTTACCTTGAGAATCGTGAGATTTTTTGGTATTTCTGTGTTTTTTGATTGTATGTCTTTGTTGATAACTCCACATGTAGGACACCAATTTGCATAGAAAAATAATACTATATCCCCCATTGCCTGAGCAACCGCTGTAGAAGTGTAGGGGAGATAGACTCCGCCCTGAGCAATCGCTTTTGGGGTGTCTCCTGGAGTGATATCTGTGAATTTTTCTGGTTCTGCGGCTGGAGGAGTAATATTGTCCACATTTGTTGTATCTTCAACAATTGTTTCTGTCTCTGGTGTATTTTTTTGCCAAGGGAGTGTACAACTTGAGAGGGTCAGTATAAGTGACAATGTAGAGATCAAAGCTGTCGATTTTTTCATAAAATAAAAATAATAGTAGATACAAGGAATATGCTAGGAAAAAAACCTTTTATGTCCATGAATTTTACTTTACTTTAAGAGGAGGATTGTATACTTTTTGTGATTATGCTCAGAGAAACACTTGAAATATTACTAAAAAATCTAAATACACTCTCTCGAGATGATATTCCTCGATTGAGGAATATGGTTGAATTTCATCGTCATCAATACTACGAGCTTGATTCACCCCTCATAAGTGATGTTGAATTTGACACTCTGTATTCTCTGTTGATTTCCCTTGAGGAACATTTCCACGAGACTCATCAATCAAGTCCAACTCAAAAAATTCAAAATCTTCATGATAATCATTTTACAAAGGCTCCGCATCTTCATCCGATGATGTCCCTGGATAATACCTATGATGCCACCGATTTAAGGGAATTTGAATCTCGTATCTGTCGGATCCTCAAGGATGATACTGTCGTGCTGGAATATGTCATGGAATATAAGTTTGATGGTCTAGGAATAGCTCTACTCTATGAAAAAGGGAAATTGGTCCGCTGACTCACCCGTGGGAATGGACAGGTAGGGGAAGATATCACTCTCAATGTTTTGCAGATTTCCAATATTCCTCATGAAATAGGATACGTTGGAACTGTTGAAATTAGAGGTGAGGTAGTGATGCCTCGTCTCGCCTTTGATAATCTCAATCATCGTCGACTGCAATCATGAGAAAAATTGTTTGCCAATCCTCGTAATGCTGCTAGCTGAAGTCTTCGGCAACTTGATTCTAGCGTCACACGTGAACGGGAGCTCTTGTTTTTTGCGTATAGTTGCCCTGATCTAGAGGAAATTCATAAAACAGATGCACAGGAAGAAAGTACGTATTGCTCTCTTATTGAAAAATTATGAACATGGTGATTTGATACCTCGAAACAATCACGACAGGGGAGTCTATTCTTTGAAAAGCAGCAATGAATTGAATCAATCATCAAACTTATTGATTGAATGGGGAAGAAACCAGTTTGTCCTTTTGATATTGATGGATTTGTCATCAAGATCAATGATCTCAATTTATGGCCTATTCTTGGCATGACATCGCATCATCCTCGTTGGTCTATTTCGTATAAATTTCCTGCTGAATATGCTCGGACAAAGATAATAGATATAGAGCATTCTGTCGGTCGAACATGAACTATCACACCTGTGGCTCATGTTGAACCAGTGAATATCATGGGCGTTACGGTACAACATGCGACGCTGCATAACTATGATGAAGTTTCTAAAAAAGATCTCCGTATAGGCGACCAAGTTTTTATCCATCGAGCCGGAGAGGTTATACCAGAAATAATTGCTCCTATAATAGAAGCCCGCACTTGATGAGAAATAATTATCATCCCCCCCGTTGTGTGCCCCGTTTGTTCTTTTCCGACACATAAAGAAGGGCAGAAAATTGCTCTTCTCTGTAGTAATCCTCAGTGTCCTGCTCGAGAAATGCAAGCTCTCGAGTGGTTTATCAGTAAACACGGAGTTGATATAGATGGTTTTGGACCAAAACAAATTGAGCTTTTTTCTGAGCTCGGATGGGTGACGGATTCTGCTTCTATTTACGATCTCAGAGACTATGGAGAGGAAATGCTTCTCCTCGAATGATTCAAGGAAAAATCTGTCCTTAACCTCTTGTCTGCAATTGAAACAAGACGAAGCTTATCTATCGATAAATTTCTCTGATCTCTTGGTATTCCTGGCGTTGGGAAGCGTACAGCTAAACTTTTATCGGAAATATTCCAAAGTAAGGAAGATATCCTACATTTTTCTTTTAGTGTGGAAAATCTGGAAGCAATTAAAGACATCTGACCGGGTACTGCAGGTACCATTATTCAGTATTTTGAAACTCACAAATACCTACTTGATCGACTTTTATCACGTGTTGAAATATTTTTTCCTGAAAGAGCTCTCTGATGAAAACTAGCGAGTAAGACTTTTTGTGTTACGGGTACGTTTGGTATCTCTCGTGATTCTATCCATTCTATTATTGAATCTAATGGGTGAGAGGTCCGTACGGCTATATCTGGTAATCTCGATTACCTGATTGCTGGAGAGTCAGCAGGGAGTAAAAAACAAAAGGCAGAATCACTCAACATAAAGATACTTAATTTGCAGGATTTTCAGGAGCTTATTGTTCGTTAATTAGACATATTTTACCATATATCACTCCTCGAGTTTGTATCCGAGTTTTGCAAAATAAGGACGTACACCGACTCAGGCTATAACAGCTATTTTTCTGATATCAGGGTATTTTTCTCGGACTATTTCTTCTGCCTTTTGCACCATTCTTTTCCCAAATCATCGGTGCTGTATAGCTGTTTCATCTTCCTCGCCGATACTTACTTGTTCTCCAAAAGTATGGATCTCTCGTATGATA
>Ga0209284_10002288_pt1 | contig 26570 bp, 26 predicted proteins | sample FRY03_FD_187211 | JGI IMG/M metagenome (GOLD analysis project Ga0209284, IMG submission 187211) | Freshwater microbial communities from Lake Fryxell liftoff mats and glacier meltwater in Antarctica - FRY-03 (SPAdes) (version 2) | ecosystem: Environmental > Aquatic > Freshwater > Ice > Glacier...
AATACGCTATTTCTGGCACTTTATTCTATATAAACAAGGCTTTCGATCTTTCACCTTTTGCATACCCTCCCACGCCTTGTGAAGCATGTCCAAGCGATTTCCACCGAATGCCGACGACGTGTCGCATACAAAGCGACCCAAGACGGATCCGATTACGGCGAAACAGGGTGCACTCGAGTTGCCTGCGCACTGGAAGTCTATGACGGGCCTGTCGGCACGTTTTTCTGTCTTTAAACACGAGTCCGCGGGTTCTTGTGACTTTACGGATTCATCGTTCGCGTGTGACGTTTTGCAAAATGCGTTTATGGGTCGCCTTGACTTGGGAGCGTATCGTCGCGTAGGCGCTCCGGATAGTCTTGTCGTCGGAGATGGCGCGTCAGCATGTGCTGCTCCGTCGCAGAAGAAGAAAAAATCACCCAGCAAGGGCTGCGAGAAGGACGACATGACTCATCTCACGGTGTGTAGCCCGGAGCAGCAGGAGGAGGTCGGAGTGTCGCCGAAAAGCGATGGGCCGTTCGTTGTCGTGCTTCGTGAAATGCTCAAGCAGCTTGACACAAAGATGATTCGGATTTTGGAAATCGAGCAGCTTCAAAACATTCAGTCGTTTATGATGCAAAAGACGTTTGTGGAGGCCAACTGCATCACCGAACCCTACGAGACGGTGTATCACGGGACGGACGAATCGGCCATCCACGGAATCGTGAGCGAAGGACTGCGTGCCATGTATTCGAAACGCTCACGTTTCGGGCGAGGCACATACGTGTCGCGATCTTTTGAAGTGGCCTGTGGATTCGCAAGTGCAGATGAGGACGGAGTGCGACACATTATTGTCGTGCACTGCCAGATCGGGTGCATCAAGCAGTTGGACGTTGGCGAAACCACGCACGATTTCTACACCATGTCGTCCGACGGCAAAGAAAAAATTCTCAATCACACCAAGGAGGTCGTGAGTGAAAATTATCTGATTATGGGCAGCGATTCGCAAATGATCTGCCATGCCCTCATCAAGGTGCAAGACGCCGATTTCAACCCGCCTGATGGCACCCGGACATCGAATCCTCCTCCTTCCGCGCAGACGTCGCAGCAGCTGCACAACAGCAGCATGAGTCTGTTTATGAACATGATCACTACCATGAACACTGCCAGCAACGCTCAGATCAAGCGAATGCATCAATCCCTCGGGCTTGGCGGAGCGGGATCGAGTGGATTTGCGGGACCGGGTGCCAGTGACGCTCAGATTATGCAAATGCAGCAAACTCTCGGGCTTGCCGGGGTGGGGGGAGTGGGTGGCGCGTCCGCAATTGGTAGTGGTGGGACTGCTTTGGGTGGTGCAGGGGCTGCTCTTGGTGGCAGTGCAAATCTTTTGGTCGGCAACATCAACACGAAACCACCTGTTCTTATGCCCTACACGGTTGCTGCCGACAACCTAGCTGGAGCTCTTGCAGAAATCAAGAGAAAGCGTCAGGAAAAGCTCGCTGGCATGTCTTGTTCTATGGTGGTGATGCCGCGGACCGAAGAAGAAGACAACGCCAAGGCCAAAGCGGCCAAACTGCTGGCTTGCCAAGCGCCCCTTCCGGCGGCCAACATTGACCTGCCAAGCACCCGTGTGTTGTGTAAAAACGACACTGTGTCGCTCTACAACATGGGCAAGGCCGACTTGCATTTGCAAGGCCAAGAGGGTGTCATCAAGCTCATTGTCCGCGAGTGCATTGCCAAAGGCAACAAACACGTCATCATGGTAGAACTCAAAGACGCGTCGATGTTTGCATCCATCACCCTCGCCAACCAGCGCAGGGAGACCAAGAACAAAAATACCGGCTTTTCCCGATATGGCAGCCTCATGAAGGAGCACTATGTTCTTTGCAGATACTCGCAAATCGACGGCTCGCATGCAGTCATCGCTCCCGCATCGGAAACCCTTTGAAATGAAACACAAAAGCCGCCAAGACTTGCATCTTAACTCTACTACACATCGCACATGCGATGTCGAATTTCTTATTCAGCGAAACACAATAAATCACACAAAGTGTTTACATAGACACAGTTTCGAGCGGCTCACGTGAACATTCTGCGCAAGAATAAGGCTCTCATCGCTATATATCCCTGTTGCCCATATTGCTGGTATTGGAAATGGGCATAGGCTCGACAGATTTGTTGTCGAATAAAAATTTAAAATCAGAGTCACAAAGTGTTGTGTTTTCTGCCCACTGCGCTGCACTCGAGCGCACTGGAGTGACTGTGCTGTAGGGCAATACTCGACCATCGCACGCAGGTAGCAGAGAAAGCGCAAATTCGATGTTAAACAGCGAATCTCCGCGCCAGTCGTAGAGAGGAATGGGTCCGAGAAATACTTCGTAGTCGACGTACTGAATTGGTTTCAGGAATACTTGGGTGGCACTGCTCGACAAAAGCATGAAAAGAACCGAGTGCGAAGCTAGTATGCGCCCACGCTTGTGCTGTTATATATGCAGCATGAAGTGTCCGATGGCTTGCCACTGCACGTGCATCGCAAACGAATGCATATATGTCCCCCCGAATGGGCTGCCAACGATACGAACGTTTTGTTTATTATCCAACTGTGTGGTATATAAGGAATTACATCGACACAGATCATCGCACGCGTTCTGACACACCAAAGGTTTGGGAATGCCCAACACAGAAAAACCGACCGTGACACCGTCGCTGGTGAATGTCGCATTTCAGGCCATGCCCATGCAAGATATCCTGAATTTCGGCGGAAAGGTCAACGTGCCCGGCGTGGGCCGACAAACCGAGAAAAAACTGCTGGCATGTAACATCAAGAACCCGTGTGCCCTCCTCGGACAATTTATGGTGCATTTTTCGAGGCCTGTCGTCACTATTGTGTGTTGTGCATTTTGGCTTGCGTATGCATGTACAAGCGGTCTTGTTTTTTATGCACTCTTGTGTGGCAGGTAATGGACCGCGACCAGGCTCGGATGAGCGAATGGTTGAATAGGGTTGCAGGAGTTGGTCCGAAAGAAGCCAACATGATCACCGCAGCGCTGCACGAAAAGTGTGGGAAAATCCTCACAGTCTAGGTCGGGCAAGATGGCCAGAAGCAACAACAAAGTGCCAGTGGTGTAGCATGGCGCAATGAAATCTACACCGCAAGTCAGCATACATGGCGTCAGAATCCAAGATGTCGTCTCCTTTTCTTGTTTTTGGAAGGGTTCATCAGGCCAGAGGCCCGTAACATGTGTTTGACGGCACTCAGGATTTCTGTACACCCAACGGATCGCCCTCGTAGAAGGAGACGCACCGCATTGTCGCCACTTTTCAGACTCGTACGGCCTTCGTGCACACGAGCTGCATTTGCTAACGCAGCTACTGATTTGGCAAAGCCGACACTTGCGTAATACTCGCCGTGCTCAATTTTCCATATTTGCCCCAAAATTTCACATGACATATTGACGCACGCCTTTCTGGTGTAATGCAGGGCGACGGCGCCCTGTATGTTGAGCCATGCACTGGAGTGTGTGTGGTACTGCATGGCGTCTGCCAATGCCTCTGAAAATTTGTCGCATTTGTGCACTCCACAGGAGGAAATCCCGTTTAGTTTGGATACTCGGTGTTTCTTATCGACGCGGTAGGTGAAGCGCAGCAATGCCGAAACGGTTTCCAAATTAGTTCTGTGGTGGTACAGCGCGTCCGTCAACATGGGCAGTTGCCTGCCAATAAATTCACAATCCCGGCCCGCGTGGCTCTGCATGTCCGCCAGTATGCTACATCCGTGCAGCACGATGTCGCGGTTTTTGATATGACACCGCATCGCCCTGATGCAAACATCCCCGAAAAGGCATACGGCCTCGTGAAAATTGTGAGTGATGGCGTCCCGCACAGCCAAAATAATGTCGCCTACTCGGGTATGCATGCAGTCCAAAATGATCCCCACGACCCTCTCGTCGAAGAAATAATTTTCCTGGAATGTTCGAAACACGTCGGCCCTCGTGATGTATTTGAGCTTCCAGTGTATCGGAGGGTCGTCTTGGGTGCCTGCGCCGCCATTGAGATCGAGCAGCACCTTGCTATGCGTGATCGCACTCGTTCTCGCACGTAGCATGCGAAGCCACCCAGGAATTTCCTTTGATACTGGGTGCAGCATACCGTCTATTATGCCCTTAGCAGTGGTACAGGTTGATCGCAATCGAAGGAGCGCTGCGAAACTACCGACCGACGTGTCCAACTGGTCGAGAATTTGACGGAAGACGTCTTCATTCTTGGTGCAATCAACCCGCTGCGCCGACATTGTGCGGCGTAGCACGGGCATGCGAATTCGGCACAGTTTTGTCATACAGATTTTGTTTTTTAACTTTTCAACTCAACATCATTGCAACTAGTGTCTTGTCCGCTACGGTGCACAGCGTCACAGCACTCGCATTTCGAACGGGTAACTGGCCAGCAGCAATTTTTGCTACATGTTGCGAGCAGATATGTGGTGACTATGGACTCACCGGGATGCTTGTGTCGCGCAGCGTAGCGCGAGGCGAAACAAGCATTCCTGCATCGTGCAAAGTGTCGTCTGTTTCTGGCATACAGTATCCATACTGGATGCATTTGCGGAGGACCACTGCATAATCGATACGGTGTTTAAAGAAAATTGATTTGAGAACGACATCGAAAATGCACAGCTTATGGTTGGTCCTGCGCTGTGGCGTCCGCAAGACACTGGCTTCGTTGATGGCTAGGAGAAGCCCACACACGACGTTTAGCACGCCGAGTGCATTGTGCATACAAGGCGCTTCGGGGGGCATCTCGAAGCATATGTGCACGCATTCATTTTTCTTGAAAACGGAACGGGGCGTACTGCTGTCCATGATCTTCTCTATGGCGCGCAGCACTGTGTCCGGCATGATGCTGTAGGGAATAAAAACAGACGTCGAGACGAACATGCCGGTCTCATTGAGAATGATTTTTTTCCTCTCGTACACAAGACCGTTGATAAACAACTCCAGATTGTGCATGGATTTGTTGTGGCTGCATGCCCGATCGAGGATCACGATGATGCCCAACTTCATCACTTCTGGGGAGAAGATAGTTCCGTCCACGGACTCCCACTCAGAATTTTGCATCGATGCAAATGCGTCACGCCGCGCAAGAGAGGTTCGGCATCAGTAGCCGAGTTGTTTTTTTTGCCGCAAATCCGCCGAATGCACCTCGTCGCAAGCCTACTGTCGGTTATACGGCAGTTGGCCGCTCGTAGACGTCAATGTCGTCATTCGGGTCCTGCACCGGCGGAGGGAGGCCTTGCGGGCAGCGAGATTCCGTGGCAAGTTGTGTGCAATCTATATCGTATCTGAGACCATCAGATGCGACACATTGCAGTGGACGTGTTGATTCCCAGCCGTGCCAACCGAATAAGTCTGGGTGTCATACGGCGAGCTCGCAAGCTTGGCGAATTCACAAGAGTTCCGGTGATCATTGCGGTGTGTGGTCCTGTAAAGAAAGAAGATAATACAGACCTGACACATAACTGCATTGCAAGTCGTAATGAGCACCAGCCACTGCTGCGTAAGTGTAGCACAAATCATCCAGAGCGTGGACAACAGCAGCTGCAGGAGGAAGAACGTCAAGGTGGGTTTGACATCGACACCAGCGGCAAAACAAGAATAGGTACTCGAGAGCTTGGTTATCCACAATGAGAACGATAAAATGATGATTGGCACTTCAAAAAATACATTTATGCTCATATCGCATTAGCGATGCTGGGCGACACCGTGCGCTGAGCATATTATATATAAAACATCACACGCGTTGTCTCAAATCCGGGCCGGGTATTCCGAGTAGACTATTGCTCGAATACGTATATATACGCTTTGCTGTCGACTGCTGCTGCTTACAATTGTTGGACACTGTACGGACAATGACAATCGTTAGGTTATCTTCTCTTCTCGTGCTGCTGGGTGCACGTGTTGGAGTGTACGCCGTCACGAGTGCCTGTAGCAGTGGGCAGTATAACGTGGCCGGAGTGTGCACCACGTGTCCTGCGCGCCATTATTGCAGGGGAGACCACGCACCGGCTACGCCATGCCCGGCCAATTCGTTCGACTTTCGCGCCGGCACGAGCAGCACCTTGGACGACTGCGCGTGTGACGCTGGGTATTTTCGAACGGACAACACGGAGACCCTGGCGTTGGCCCTCGCGCAAAACGGTGTGTCGCTGCAGGATTCTCGGCGACTGTGGTGTGTGTTGTGCCCCGTTGGACACCTCTGTCACACGTTGCAAGACAGCGCAGGGCCACGGACTCGAGTGCAGAAATGCCCCGCGCTGGCCACAACCCAAACCATGGGGTCGTCTGTATCTGCGGACTGTGTGTGCAGGCCGGGGTCGTACGTGAATTCGTCGTCTTCCTGCGTTGCTTGCACCAATAATCACTACTGCACGGGGGGGTCGGTAGCGCCTAGTGTTTGCCCACGACAGACTGTTAGCAGCAGAGGTGCCACCTCCTTGGCAGGATGCACATGCCTGCCGCCTCTGGTAATGCTACCCACTATCAGCCCACTTTTCTTGTACGACTGTGTGGTACAGTCGGCGGCCGCATTCACGGACGCGGGGATTACGCGTGGATTGCAAACACAGCAATACAACATTTTCGGCATCGAGGCAAGCGGGCTCTTTGACACTTACGCGGTGCCTTCGGCGTCTGTGTGCATGATGATAGAGACAGGTGTGTCCTGTTCATGTCTCACGAATCCATCCTATGATGCACAAAGAGCAATTGACGTGTTTGTATGTTTGTGCACTTGTGGTTTCTTCTGATGTGCCGGTGTGGAAACATTCAACAGGGTTTTTGCAGGTGTGCGAACACGATATCCGTGCCGCAGTTCACGCTGACTCCAACGATGCAATTGTGTTGTTAAGGAACTTGTTACTGGACCCCGTTTACCTCGACCTGGTGCTCTTCCTGTTCAACTCTGCCCGGTACAATAGCATTGTATACCACATGGAATCATACCTGTGGATACAGACGACGCCGGGCTACAGCGCATCGACGCCGTTGGCAGCCTTGCCCATCGAAATGAACATAACGCGACAAGTGCAGTCGTCTGTGCTATGCTCGTTGGTGCTAGAGTCTGCACTCTTGTTGTCCCCCGCCGCACACAAAACCGACCTGCACAACATCTCGAAAGTGCGCTCGTACATCTACACTTCATTGCAGACGATTGGGGTTCACAATATTGACATCATTGCCCGACCGCGCCATGTTTCTATTTTCCTACACGACTCGCTACTGAATGAAACTGCTATGGTGAAGCAGATGGCCATCGGGTTGCTTTTATGTATGCCCCCACACAGAGACGGTCCTGCGAATTTTTCTAGCCACCGGTACATTCAACATGCCACCGGTGCTGCACCCAGCGTCATTGTCACTGAAATCGTCGTGCTGGATCGCTTTTGTCCGAGCGCCCTGGAACTCGACTGCATCCGCGATTTCACAGGTGACATGGTTATCACACCGGACGCCACTTGCGTCGCCGACATTGACATTCTCTTCACGGCCTCCAGCCCTGATCAGCTGCTTTCCACATTTGAGCAGTACATTGCACAGATACAAGGGTACGACACAGATATGCGGCTGCAGCATAATAATCCGTGCGCCCAGGTGCTGTATGTACGACACAAGTCCTCGTCCACAGAGTATGCGGACAGTATTGCACAGCTACGCACGCTGTCAGAGCTGCACGCCACATACAACGCACAATTCAAAGGGGTTGTGCTCTTCGACAGCGGGGTGCACACCCTTGCAACATACAATGTCACAATGCGCATCAGTCCGCACCTCCAAGCCAAAACTGCAGAGAGCGCACTTGCGCTGAAGCTCGAATCGCAAGAACAAGCACGACAAAAAACTCACTTGGTGCGTGTGCTCAAACTGCTCGGCGTGCACGTTGAGGATGGCAACGTGGGCACACCGTGTGGCATGAGTCTGCGCGAGGACAGCACACACGATGACGGGCTCATTTTTTCCGTCACCGGAACTGTTCTCTCCGTCGCCGAGGTGACCACGCTGGTGAACACTACAATGTGGCTGGTTACATCGCGATTCGCCGGAATCGACCAACTGGTTGTCGGGGTGGCATCCAGCACCATCTCGGGGTCCCTCCTGTTTGAAGCACTCTCTGTCGTGCAGGCGCAGGCTCTGTGTGAACACGTTCAGATGTACAAGAACAACTACACCCCTGACACCTCTCCGATCTTCTACGCGACTGTCGTTCAGGAATTCATCATACCAAGCCATCTACACACGGAGGGAATCGCCGCACAGGAGCACCTCGTGCAAACCTGGGTACAGACCTCCTCCTACACATTTCGAGTGAGCATTCGCATCCCAATTGAAGTCAGCAAGCTCAACGCACTGCTGGTGGAAGTCATCAAGACGATTATTTTTACCAAGGCCACTTCCCCGCATGTGGTGCTCACTTCTCTGTCGGGGCAAAGCGTCGTGCTTGGAGACGGACAGGGCTCACCCGTGGCGACCCCGCCTATACACACAGAATATGCGTTTTTGGTGTATGAGTTGCCGGTGCTGACCGTGCAAGACTGTGACATCAGCCACAATGCAAACAGTGAGAACTATTTCTTGGAAATACAGGGAGTGGTATCGGGTCTCTTTGGGGTCACGGTTGGCTTCGAAATGCACAGCGCATGCCTCGTCAAAAACACGCTGCACCGCACCGAGCGCCACAGCAATGTACCGCCGTGTGTTGGCCTGGTGTGCAACGACGGCGTTGTGAGTCTCTATGCTGCCGCGCACGCATTCCTCAATCACAGCAGCGTCGCTTACAGCGAAAAGTGCGAGTTGCACACCACGCTCACGGCGAACGCGCGGTTCGAACACGTTGGCGATTCCTCCGTTGGGCCCGCTCACGTCGCAGCGCTGCACAAGGCGTTAATGTATGGGCACACTGGTTCGCAACTGAATGTCGGCATGCAGGCGTCAATACGCATCTTAGACCATGGTATGGATCTGGGGCGCATCGAAAAGATGTTCAACAGCATCTACTCTGCTCGCAATCACAGCAGCAACAGCAGCAGCAGCAGCAGTGTGCACCCGGGTGCAGACGGTCTGGCTGGGTTTTTTTCCCGATTCAATGACGGCATGTCGGCGCGCGAGAAAACAAGCTGCGTGCACGCTTCTCAGGAGCTGGTGTTGCTGCCGATGGCATGTATGCAGAACCTTTCGGTATCGCAATTCCACGGCGATGCCGAGGCGTCGTGTTTGCTCTTCTCCACGCTCAACAGCAGAATAAATCTAAACACCCTGCGGCGCTTCATAATGAGCAAAACCACGCCGCAAATGCTGCAAACAACGGCGATCACCATGCACAACCAGCTGGATGCACACGTGGAAAGCTTGCCGTGCACTGGTGGCGTGCCCAACTTGGTGAAAGCACTCATCCAGTCTGCGGCAACAGCGAGCACCCACTTTGACATTGTTAACAAACACTCGGGGCATGTGGTGCTGGTGGTGCAGCACGGCACTCCTTTTGTTGCGATTGCAGACTACCAAGCACATGTTCTGCGTCTGTTGCTTCCCGATAAGGTTGTGCCGACCGAGTGGCATATGAGAACGTCGGTGGAATTGCACCTGCACACCAAGGGCGTCTCACTGGGGATGGCGATGACATTTTTCCAGATGCTCATGCAGGAGTACATCAAAACACAACTCTCTGCTTCGAGCACGGTGACGGTGTCGGTCGCCGAAATGCAGGAAATCCAGCAGTACACCACGACATTCCCCGGCACGTTATATGAGGCCGGCGAAAGCAGGGTGCAGCTCTATGTTCGTGTGCGTCTGGACGGCCTGCGAGATTGTGCGGAAGTACAGCCCATCATTGAACTGCGAGTCGTGCAGCAACAATTCTATGGTGTGGTCTTGAAGGCCACCATTATTGACGATGCGCAGTCGAGCGTGACATGCAACAACCGTGTGCAGCTCGAATACAACAGTCTGAAATGCACCTCCCTCGTAGCCGGGCCACTCGCGTCGAGTCTAATTGGATTACATGTCGCTGGGGGGGTTGTGGTGTCGAATAATGCATCGTGTTCCGCGGGGCATAGTTCGCAGTGTTCCGCGCATTTGTCGTCGTCCGACACTGACCTCTTCTATGCCATGCTACGCATTCTGACAACGGATATCCACCAGTTGTTGTATTATTTCGAGCACGTCGTGAGCTTCTGTGGCCTGCACGCTGGGCTGCTGGGAGAATTGATCTCGACAGAAGCGCTCGATTTCTTTGGTGAGTTTGCCACTTGACCCCTTTGTCCTGCTTCTGCAACCAACACCCCCACCACCCCATATCTTCGTAGAGCACGAAAAAGAGTACATTTTCATATACGTATACAACAGAGCACCGTGAAAGAGCAGAGCAGCGCGGGAGAGCAGAGCAGAGTTTCACACAAAGAGAGTAGAGCCCCGTAAAAGGGTACGACTATGGAAGAAAACACCGTGGAAGCGTGAAATTGCAGACCCACGTCCAGCAGGAGACCATGAACAAATGCCACATAATGCGCTTTATACCGGCATACTGTGCAACTTGTTCAGTTAAGTTCGGTATAGGTGTGGTCAAAGCGTGAAACACAGTATCGTGCCCTCGGGTCTATATAAGTGGGAACAGCGGAGTGCACACGTAGCAACATAATGGACAATTCTGTCGTCGTGCAAATACACACCGACCTCGACCACCCGACCGTCGATGCGGACACTGTCCCGCGCAAGCACGGCAGGAAAAAATCCCTTGCAAACCGCACAAACAGGCCCGATGTGGGACAGGATCCCAAATTTGACGCGATGTATCAACAGTTGGCAGTCATGCAGAAACAACTCAACACAATGAAAAGGTCCATTGCCGAATCCTCTCGCGCCGCCGGCAAAACTCACAATATTGTTCTTGCGCACCCCAACGCGCCGGCATCGCCATCTGCAGCGTCAGTGTCGACGGATTGCCTTGTGTGAGGCTCGGCTCACTTAAAAAGGATTCTTTTCCGAAAATAAGATACGGTGTGTCTTGCGTGCACACCACCCCCTCTCCTGTTCAGATTCTGTCGTGCACATCATGCCTACAAATACGTTTGCACTGTGTTCCGAGCCGGCATTATTTAGCTGGGTCGAAAAGTCGGCCTGGGTAGAAAATGTACGGCCAACCTCCGGCGACAGTAGTGTGGATGGGTTTTGTGCCATTTGCCAGGACACAATTATTCCGGGCGAACACATTGCGCTGTTCTCGTGCAAGCACTCTTTCCACTACACATGTGCGCGAAGTTGGATGTGCACATGTATTCGTGGCATGAAGCCAGTCAAGTGCCCGGTGTGCAATTACGTGGTGCTACGGGCCACATTCCAGCAGTGGCACCACAACCATACGCGTACTTCCATGCTTTCGCACAGCGCCGACATTAATACTGCACGGTCGTCTCCGCGCCCAGTGCACGCCGCCGCCGGCGAACGTAACTTTACGCCGCGGTCGAGGACATCCTGCATGCACGGGCTTCAAACAGCTGTTTTGTCGTGGTGTGCATAGCCACCGCAGTGGTGTGCCGGGCCCCTGGCGAATGTGTGCGCAAGGAATCCGCGCGACTGCCGAGAATCTGCACAATCGTCGTGGTGTGGCGTATATGGTGTTTAATAATAAACGAAAATTGGACGAAACCCGTTGCATGTGCTCCACACGTCGGAACGCACTTCAAGACTGAATGGACAGTCCAAGTACGTAGATGTCCAGGATGTCGAGAGAGCCCAGCAACAAGAGTGCAAGGATTTCCATGTAGCAGCACATTGTCCAATACGTGTGGCGATTTCTGATGTCCGTAACAAACGAAATCATGGCGCCGAACCCACACATCAGCAGCACACTGGCGACGCCGACCATTGGTTTGATCAAGTCGACCATCCAGTGCGCGCCCCGGTTACTCACAATACCGTGGTAGAGCAAGAGGCTCACAAACGTCATGGCGGTGAAGAAATAATGCGCAAAACCCTTGATGGTGTCATATCGCACAACCACTAGTGTACTGTATTGCACAGACAGCAGCACGATCAGCAGCATCTTGCGTGCATATTGTGATAATTTGTCGTCACGAAGAGTGCGGTTCACACGAAACAAGAAGAGCAGGGACATGGGCCCGACGACATAGATGGTAATCACGGTGTTGTGCTCCGCAAATGTGTGCGAAATTGTCGTCGTGGATTTCGACGGATGCTTGCGGCTGTCGTACGGAAGCAGGGCCTGTATTTTTTTTTGCAAAATATAAAGCAACGCATTGCACCGCTGTGCCTTCTACAACGCTCTTGTCAAACAGCATGCAGTGAGAGCGGGTTCAGTTGTAGCATTAAATTGTGCAGCAATGTCACATAGCAGGGCCACTCACGTGCAAAAAGGGCATCCATGTAATCCAAGAGGCCCACAGCGATGCGCCCAAGATGGCGGCATAGTACAGGCAGTGTTTTTCCAAAAGGTTCGAGTCCATGCCCCTGGTTTCGTCGTTCTGGTTGGGCCGATTGTGTCGTTTGGTGGTCAGTGTCATTGACAATGTGCAGCCACACGCCACAGTGTATGTACTTGGGGTCCCCTGGTGCACATCGTTATATACATGGTGACAGCATTAAAAACACTCACACTGCCATGCCATGCCTTGGGTACCACGCGGTCAAACCGGCCAAGAAACAATGTACATCCAACACCTTCGCGCACGGCACCACACCGAGATCCTATTGTACATTAATAATGCAAATGCAGGCGTGCTGCGCAGTATATTCGACGAATCGTCGCGTGCTGTGTGTGTGTCTATATCGGCGCTTTTCGACAGAGACGTGGCTTCGACGTGCTGCGCACCTGTGTATGTATCGCACCACGGCACAGCCGCGCAAAAAAAAGCAAACACGGTATCGGTCGGTCCATGAAAAACACTAGAGTCGCCACGGAAGGGCCGGGTTTTGCGGGTATTGCGGAGTATTTGCACGAGAGCGCCACGATGCAGCTGCGGACAGACATGATCGCATTGCAGCCGCAAGCTATATATGACAAGAATACGGTAACACTGCAAGACACGGCAAAGCGCGTGGTGCAAACGTCGGGGTAAGGCGTGTGAGCAGATGGGCAATGTCGTGTCCCCGGCCAAAACCCCAAAGGTCACGAAGCTCAAGCATATCGTACACGTGCTCGTGGAACAGCAGCGCAAAATAAAGCGGTCCAAGGAGGACGCCATGCGGCGACAACGACAGCTGCACCTCAAAATGAAAAACAGCATGTCACGAAGAATCGAAAAGCGGTGGGCGGACGTGGGAATAGACGATGACATACGCGAAATGGCGGAGGAAATCGCGCACTACCGCCACCGCATTCTCGATCTCAAAGTTTGTGTTGACACGCTTCGCAATCTACAGTACAAGGTGCAGGGCATCCTCAATGCATACTACACACACACCACTCTACAAGTGGTCAACAATGCCATCAAGAAGACCAACATTACCGTGGAAAAAATCGACAAGGAGCAGGGTGCGTGAACCCATGGCACACCTTGCCATCGCTGCTGCCTGCGTATGAACATATGCTCACGTGTCACGCACCACGTTTTGGCAGGAACGGGTGTGCGTGTGCATGTTGTCTGCTGCTGTTGTGCTCTCGCATTGCCGGCGTGATTCGGCACTGCGCTACAATATTGCATACACATACGCTTGCAGGTGTGCAAGATTTGATAGGCGAGCTCGTCAAGACAAAAGAAATGAATATGAATGTAAGTTTCACAGTGCACACCCGGGGCTGCCCCGTGGGCACGGGGGCTGCGTGCTATATGCGACTCTGAATCGGCAGACACAGGCTTATGAAGGCAGGAAGAACTGACCATATGTGTGTTGTTTTGTGCAGACAAGAACCGCCATGCATGATCTGAATAGCGCCGCCAATACCGACGATTCCTCGGGCATAGACCGTGCGGCAAACAACAGTGATTTGGAAGTCAATATGATCATCAAAGAGCTTGAAAATGAATTTTTATTACAGGTATGCGGCGTTGCTGTGCATGTGCTGGCGCTTGCAGAGTGGTGTGGTGTGCTGTTGTGCATTCGATTGCAGAGGAGCTGTGTGTCACAATCGGTGTGGCAGACAGCAAAACACGGCAGTGCATGGTGTGGATGGCTGCAAGTGCACATTGCGTCACAGGGGTGGTGCTTTGGCGGCGTTGATCACGACTGATGTGACATACTGGCGTGCGTGTGTCGTGTATGCGCAGCAAGAAACAGACACGTCGCATCACAAGCAAAAGCAGATACAGCGTTTGCAGCAGTTGGAAAAGTATCTGGCGCGCTCGGCGCCACTCGACACCCCCGGTCTGCAGTGTGTTGAAAACACCCGCCCTCTCACGTGAACACGGTACGCCGTTTTTGCAGACGCGCGCACGCAATAAGAAACAGCAAAACACTACACTGGACAGCAGCAGCAGCATCCGATACGGCGTCAGGTCAAGCTTGATGGGCAGTGCGAAGTGGGCCATGGTGCAACCACGTCTTGGCACCCCCGGTGCACTGTGCTTATATAGTGTGCAATGCCCCTGACGTTGTTTCAGCCGCGAATCACTCGCTGAGATCGGGGTGAATTTTGGCCGAAAGTGGACACAAGCGTCCGCAATCCCTGTATGCTTGGTGCGCCGCGGTGGTACGCGTAGTCGGATATTCCCACGCTGGCAAATGATATATCTAAGCACCGCGACAAACGACGTTGGTGCGGTGTCTGTCGTATGTATTTGTTTTATTTCTTCTGCTACATGATTGCCGTCGTGGGCTTTGTGTGCTACTCCAGTCTACCTGCCAACGACGAAGAGGAGCAGGGGGGGATGGACTTTGAAAACACCCTCGGCTCCCACGGCATCCACTGAGAAACGCGCTGTTCGCTTCTTATGCCGACGACAGCAGGAGCATGTCTTGTTGCTTTTTACACAGCGCCGCACATGCGCCCAGCGCTGCCTTTTCGACGTTTCGCAGCTTGTATTGCGTGGAATAATTGGGCACCGTCAACAGTTCGGCAAGTAGATACATGCTGGAGACGGCAGTCTTGTAGTGAACCGTGTTCTTGAGTGCCTCGTCGAACGCAAACAAGGTCTGCGGGACCATGCACGAGCATATCTGAGTGCACGCGGACAGCGCCATAAAGTACGCCATGCGAATTAAACAATCGTGCCGAAAGTTCGTCGTGCGCTGGCCTGCATACGTAATTGCAGAAATTTCCGACAGTTGCATGCTGGTGTCAAAAGCTGTGAGGCACGCGTCCTTGTCCGTCTGCACGCGGCAGCGTTTTGTCATGTTGTCCAGCTGCGAATATTTTTGCCGCTTCATTCTGACAACTGCGCACAGGAGGAGCAGCAGGAGCAGGAGCAGGAGGAGGAGGAGGAGGAGTATGTACGTGGTGGGTGTTGGCGAGGTGCCAACACACTGGCGCATCAGTCATCAGTCTCACAGAAATCGTCGCCTGTGTGCATCCACCCGCTGTTTACAGCGCACATGGTCGTGTCTCTGACGACCGCAAATCCAGCAAAGACTCCAACACCAACACACTGACGACGAAGGACGCAAATACGATCATGTCGGGGGTGAATTGCGCCAACACACGGAACACTCCGCTGCAGTCGAGTTCGTATGCCATGCTGTAGGGAGTTGGGATGCCGCTATCACACTGTTACAACTTGCAGACAAAAACACAACACTGTGCGCTCTTTCTCAAGTCCTCTTTATATACACACCGCACAGCGCTTGCGCGTCTCCATGCATCACGCTGTGCTTTTGGCGTGGTGTCTGCCATGCCCGCATGCAATTACAACAAGAAGTATGCCACCAAACATATTCGAGGTTCGTACGTTTGTGTCACAGCTCGTCGTGCCCCAGCCGTGTTGCTTGTTGCCGACCCTACATGCGGTCCGGTATATATACGTCCGGCACACATCTCCGTCGTTTAGCTTCTGTTTTGTGTGTGATATGACTCGCAAGCAGAAATACTCAATCCCACTGCGAGTAAAGCACTCGAATGGCCCTGATCGCCGCTACGCAGCAGCCATGATGACTACAAAATTTCACGTGCCAGATAAGCGTTCCGCCAAACATACTGTGGCACAGCGCCATGCCACGGCCACGGCACTGGCGACTGCGGCAGCGGCAATTGCCGCCATACCGGTTGTCGCCAACGGGGTCAAAAAACTGCCCTAAGATCGTCCAGCGAGGGACAAGCGTGTGGCACGCTTGCTCGGCGGAGACGTCTTTTTGTCGGTGCCACCTACCGACCAGCAGCGTTTGCCGCTCACGCAGCAATCTGCGTCTCTCAGAGCTGTGGTGGCACAGGGATTACCGAGGGTGGCGTGGTGCACCTTGGGCGCCCGGGTGTGTTTGTCTCTGTAACTGAATATCGCAACGGTTCGAACAAGTTGCGACGCAACTCTCACCTCGCAACGGTTCGAACAAGTTGCGACGCAACTCTCACCTCGCAACGGTTCGGATTGTTGCGCCCGAAAAAGTTGCGACGCAGCTGAAAGAGCACTCGGAAATGGTTGGGCACTGACGAGTGTTTTTAAGAATCAAAAAAGGCAGAAGTGTCTAAGTCGTCTTGTACTACAGCAGCGTCGTGGTGCAATGCGATCATACGGCGTGGTATTGGGCGTCCCAGCATGTCGCGCACGCCATCTGGAGTGGCAGCGTGCGGCTGAAAGTACATGTCATCAAACATGTGCATCATGAGCTCGGGTGGAAACATTTGTCCGTAACACGACGCACCCGCACCCAGTTTATCGTGCGATATCATGGCAAAGGCAAGGGCGTGGTCTAGTGGCGGGCAGTGCCAGCGGCCAGCTCGTGTGTGCAGGTTGCGACGGTGAGGGCCGACCGACGCCATTGCTGACCACGACCAGACGTTACCATGCTCTGTCACTACACCAGAGTCATAGTAGCCAGCGGCCACTGTCAGTATTTTCTGGTTGCCAAAGAGCGCCGGATCGATGGGTGTCAGTAATCGCGTACAATTTGCGTCGGTGTTTATGCCGGAAATATTTCTGCCAAACCCACACACCCACACAGTGTGGTTTTTGGCGAGCACCACCGAATGAAAATAGCCACAGGCTGCCATAAGAACACCTTGTCCGTCCGCAAACTCGGGTCCGACCACCTTCTGCATTGTGAGCACATCAGTGTCATCGTCCGATCCCGAATCAGTGTGAAGGCCCAATTCACCGTAGCTATCTGCTCCACAACCCCACAAAGAACCGTCTGCTGTCACCACCAATGTATGACCATGGCCTCCATCCATGAACACCACGGGTTGTCCGTTAAAAGTTGCTGCTGGTATTGCTACAGGAACCGGGCGCTCTGCTCCTTTGTCTCCGTGTCCTAGTTGCCCATTACGGTTTCTACCCCAAGTCCACAGCGTGTTATCATCTCCGGTATGTGTGAACGCCATACTGTGCATACTTCCGGCAGCAATCATACGTACAGTTGCCCCAGGTCCAAAGAGCTGCCGGTCAATTTGCGTGAACAAATACCTGGTCTCCGTATCATTGTGTCCCAACTGTCCACTAACATTGTCACCGCAACTCCAGATCTCGTTCGCTCGTGTCAAAATCAACGTGAACTCTTGGCCGCACGCCACCATAAGAACGGGGAATTGTGCGAATACTTGTGTTGGCACCAACCGTGGCTGTGGCACAGCAGAATTGTCACCTGGTGCGATTCCCAGTGCTCCGCAGAAACCGCGACCCCATATCCACAATGAGCCCGTGCTTGTGATGCAGGCCGAATGATAAATCCCTGCGGACGCCATCACGACGTCGACACTGTCAAACGCAAGCTTGTCAAGCAGTGTAGGATTCTCTATATAATCTTGGTGCCCAAGACCCAGCTGACCCATTCCATTGTTACCAAACACAGACATGTTCCCGTCTTCTGTCACCACGAGCGTCGTCAATTTATCTCCCAGGCACAAAGTCATATTTCGGCCGTGTGTTTTCCAACAGCGGGTCACGTTCGTGTCCCTATCCCAACACCTGCATATATATAGTCCCCAGTCTGCAAAATTTGCCTATTGGCAACAAGGCGAGTTTGGGTCTGTTTTGCGGTCAAGTCGTGTGTAAAATGACAACACCAGTCGGGCAGTGAATGTAGTCATGCTAACGCCCTGCACCAAGTGTTACATGTCATTCTCACTCGGCAACCATATGAGATAAAACCAGCCCATATGACAGCTCAAAACTGACGGGAGGCATACCCGTCTGTACGTGAAGGTTGTGCTGCAATAACAAGTTGTGCCAGATTGCTAAGATCTTTACTGTGCAGGTCGTAGAGATCCCGGGATCTTTACGACCTGCAAATCAGTTTTCTCCGCTGGCAGCATATTTGCAGTGAACAGGCTTGCCTCGCGAATCGTACCACCTACAAGACCCCATGGAAAAATATCTATGCCTCAGAAGTGTATCGCCAAACGCCATGCCCTTGACAGTCTCCTCCGGAAATCCATCGAACGGGCTTGGCATGTCAGTGTGTTTTTTTACACGAGTGCAAAAATGTTCAATGTTTTATAGCTTTGGCGCACAAAACTACAATACCAAAAAGCATGCCCTGACAAACGTGATATCACTTTTTCCCAAAACAGCGTTATCTTTTTTGTGCTTTGGTGAGTTTTTTGGAGGAATGATAACAATTGGAGGACTTTTCGGTGGTACGATTGGCTTTGGTATGAACGTGCGATTGGAGATTGGGAAACGAATAGGCCGTGGGTTTTTTGTTGAATTGGTTCTAGGAAACCCCATCATCGGAAGAAGCTGTTGTAGTACGATTGGCCTGAGAGTTGAGGATATTGGAGTGGATAGATTTTGTGTATGTTTCCGCCAAACATACTGTGGCACAGCGCCATGCCACGGCCACGACACTGGCGACTGCGGCAGCGGCAATTGCCGCCATACCGGTTGTCGCCAACGGGGTCAAAAAACTGCCCTAAGATCGTCCAGCGAGGGACAAGCGTGTGGCACGCTTGCTCGGCGGAGACGTCTTTTTGTCGGTGCCACCTACCGACCAGCAGCGTTTGCCGCTCACGCTGCAATCTGCGTCTCTCAGAGCTGTGGTGGCACAGGGATTGCCGAGGGTGGCGTGGTGCACCTTGGGCGCCCGGGTGTGTTTGTCTCTGTAACTGAATACCAGTTTGTAACACTTGCCGACGCCATCGTCGTGTTCGTGCAGCAGTTTAAAACAAATGTTGTGGGAGCCTGGCAGCACGTGAACGATTTCTCGGACGGTGTCATTGTTGTGTGCATTTTGCAAGAGATCCTGTGCCATCTGTATACTGCTGCAGCTGAAGATCGGGGGTCTCGACACGGTGTGTGCGCTTACTTCGTTTGCCAGGACTGTTTTGAGCACACTGCAGATCGCAAGGACATCAGACTGCGGGCACGAGACCAGCCGCACATGGTACTCGGGCGCATCACGGCCCATTCTGGGCGTGCCGAAATGCTGGCGTAATGCTCGTCGGAACGACCTATATACGATTGGCACAAACAAAGTTTGCGCACACTACACCGCAGACCGCTATTGGACACCGATAACACTGCAGAACACTACACCAGAGTACAGCAAGCCTGGCCCATGAGCCCAGCATGAATGCACAGACAATGCCCCGTCAGCGACCAAAAGAAAGGAAATGGCGTGTGGCTGGATAGCGCTGACAAAAGAAGATACGTAATGGACACGGGTGAGGTGGGATGACAGAGAACGTTGTCTTTGTTATATAAGAATAAAACAACGTCGTCGGCGGCAACTGCAGGACCACCACCATGTCGTGGCTCCTTGCAAAATCGGCGTCACCCAGTCACTACGTTGCCGCCAAGTTCAGGCAGGGTCTGCCGCATCTCATTAGCCGCGGTGCAAAAATTGAAAAGGTTACGGATAACCACATTCTTATTCAGGACATTGACGAGTGGCTGTGGCAAGACGCGCAAACACTCGACCGTCTGTGCAAGTATCAGCTGGTCAATCACGTGTACTCCAGTGTCTCGACGGGTTCCGACGGCCTCAACGGCATCGTTGTCTCCATCAGCATCATGCAACACAGCACGGCATGGGCGCTCTTGCAGTGCTCGCTCTCCATCGTCACTTGCGTTGTATTTTTTCTATGGCTCAATTACGTGTACTTGTCCAGCCGTGACGAACCGATCAGCAGCAACTGATCGCTGATCGCTGATCACTACCATCACACACATTGCTTGCCAGCCATTAGCGCTCCCTGTACAATTCCCGCCAAATAATCGTTGCTATGCTGACCAGATGCCTTGGTTTTTTTGGCGGTGGTGCTGCTGGTGCCGCAGTTGCTGGAGCCGCTGGAGCTGTCTGTGGTGGTGGAGTGCGCCTTGGCCTTCCTGGGCCCCTTAGGCGCCCTGGGCTTCAGAATGGGGTCGACACTGCCCACGTTTATTTTATGCTCGTCAAACATTTTTTCGAAAGTTTCCTGCTTGTGTTTAGTGAATAGATCGAGGCAGTTTTCTTCTTGTACATGACTTTCATGTGATGCTTTCTCGACTTTGGAAAACACAGCAGCATGCTCCTTCTCCTGACCCATGAAAATGAGTTCCCTGTCGTGTCTCGCTGTGTCTGCGTCGATCATGCCTTGTTTGTATTCAGATTTTAGTTTTGCGACAGCTTTCTTGTCGATTGCAACTCCACTTGTTGCTTCAGTAGCGGCAAGCCTCGCAACTTCATGGGAATACTTCGCCTCGACCTGGGATACTGCCTGGTGGTCCATTTGATGAATGGTTTTAGAGTGGCGCTGGTACTCATCTGCGATTCGGCGCCCGTGCATTTTAATGTCTTTGAGCTCCTCACGCTCGTGTTTTGCGATCAGATGCGCCATTTCGCTATCATCCTGCTTCTTCTCGTAGTTGACACCAATCGTAGGTGGTTTGAATGCTTGATAGGGTTCAGTGGATGCTGCATAGGCAGCCATACTGTCTGTACGTTTCTGGTTCAATCGACGCCCTGCCATCGCAGTTTTGTAGTCGGTATCGACACCATAATTCTGCATCAACATGGCTTGCTGATCTAGGGTTAGGTGGTCCATGTTTCCAGTGCCATTATTGTAGTGCGAGAGATAACTGTGCCTGTGATTTTGGACTCGCGCCGCGCGTTTCTCGTCCTCTTTCCGCAATGCTTCTTTGAACGCAGCGAGGCTGTCAGTGTGGCCATGACGATACGTCACTTCATCGGCGTGCACAGGATAGTGGCTGTCCCGAAGGTACGGGTGCCGATTGATGGGCATAATAGTTGTCGTAATACCAGGCGCACGACCACACTTATATACATTGGCCCATATGACGGGGGTGGAAAAAACATCAAACAACAGAATCCCGCGACAACACGACTTTTGTACTCGAAACGTACACTTTCATCGAACTCCGCACCTTGCACCGTCCACTGTGTGCCAAACGGTGCCTGGTATATAAGTACACGTTTCTCATGGACAGTGGCAAGGAACTAGTCATAATGGCGTACCGGCCGCCGTATCGGAATGGCCCACTGCCTATCCCAGGCCTGCAACCCCCGGGCTCTCTCCTGGCAAAATTCGATTGGAAGCGCTTGGATAACCAAAGCAGCGTGAATACTCTTCACGAACACTCTTTGCAAAGAATAACTCATCTTGGCGACGGCAACTGCACGTTTGCCAGCATCGCGATGGCGGTGTATGGCAGCGAAGACGCCCACCCTCGCGTCCGAGTTGAAATCTGTGATTTTTTGGAGCAGGTTGTCTGTGCAAATTATGCACACATGCACTACCAACATCAAGATGCGCTGGGCTTTGCGTTCGAATCACTCCAGCAGTACCTCACCCCGGCTGAATTTCGCACCCTGACAACCACTTACCTGCAGCGAATGCGTACAAACAGGGTGAACGGCGGCGAAGTCGAATTGGCATGTGCCGCTCACTTGTATCGGTTGCAATTCATTGTATTCAAGAAAGATAATAACGTGGTGTCTGTATTGGATGCTGATGGCAGACGTGTGCGACGACAAGTCGGTTGGGAACAGACCGCCCTAGTACCCGCAATTCATAACGTACTTGAGCACGCCGTACCATTACAATTTGCCACGCTCGATGCTGTCCCTGGTGTCTGTGCACAGGTTGAGCCAATCATGCTCTTGAACGAGTTCTCGCGTAGCAGAATTGCCAACGAAGATCCGGCAGGACACTACACGTTGCTGAAGTATACACCGACTGCTGCCCCGCCGGTGCCAGGTCGTGCCGCCATGGGCGCCGGACCTGCTGTGGCGGCGGCTGCAACACCCGCGGGCACTGCGGGCAATATGGTCTTTGGCAACAATCGTGAATTGATGGAGAACCGTCGGGAGAGAGACGAACAATTCGCCATGTTATCTGCGCTATCGGCACAGATGCCATCTGATTCCGTCCGACAACGAATCATGGAATGCACTATAAGTTTGTCGCGTTCGGAAGAAGCAATTGCACATTGCGAGCGCCTTTCATCAGAGCACCACAGCGTAGCAAGACAGTGGAGTCATGATCGCAACAATGGTGCTGCTGGTTTTTTGCAACCGAGCGCCCGTGCCAATACTCTTGCGAATGCCGCTGCAGGTCGTGTCACGACAGCAAATGCTCGTGGCACTGCGGCTGCCGCAGCCAATGCCGCTGCCCTAGCCAATGCCGCTGCCGCTGCCGCAGAGACTGCCGCAGCGGCTCCTGCAGCCATCGCATCCGCTGCGCAGAGCAATGCTATTCTGAGAGCGGACATTGCTCGTCGAACACACTCGTTACAAAAACTTGAGGAGGCGTCGCCTCAGCGCGCGGAACAAATCATTCTCAGTCACGTCAAGTGTCTGAGACAAAGACTCCACCTCTGCCAACAGCTGACATCAATACAGATCAACGTGCTTGAAAATGTCGACTCGCCCGAACAACAAGAGGCGGTGCGTGTTTTGCTCGCCAAGATTGTCGTCAACGACAATGCTATTATCGTGCACGAAAACCAGCCGGCCAATGATGCAGCGCAGCTCGCTGCATTGCGCCGTAGTCTCGCAGTGAAGGAAGCAGAACTGCGAGCTAGGCAGACGGCCCGATAGGCGGACATTTGTGATTCTCCGCAGCAAAGGTCGCACGTAAAAACAAGGACGACCCGCGTGATTCTCCAGTGTCGATCGTCTTTTTAGCCATACAAGGTGTCAAAAGACAAAATCATGCGGAGTGTGTCCACACACAGCGTGGCCAGCAGCCCAGAGCAGAGACGCGGCCGCGTGAGCAACAAGAAGGCCTCTTTGCGCCGCACACAGTCGTTGCTCCAGATGGCCAGCAAGTCGCTCTTGGTGACTTGCATGCCCCTGTGCTTGCTACTGGCGACGAAGCAGCGCGACTCCCGCGCCGTGACAAACAGTGGAATGCCGTGTATATGCAGCCCAGCGCCTTCTTGCGCGCAAATGCGTTTCCGGATCAGTGCCGAAAAGAGCCTCGAAAACGACATGGGAAAGCTGGCATTGCCCGCCAAGTCGAGCACCTGCATGGACTTGTTTTTGGCTAAAGCGTGCAGCATGACCAGGCCACCTATGCGGCAGATACCGTTGTTACATACGTTGAGCTCGATCAGCGACGTGTGCTGCGCGACAAACTCGGCGGCATACCACATGCTCCGAGTGCCAATAGCATTTCCACGCACGCTGACGAACTCGAGGTCGCGGTTGCGTGCAAGTGCGTTCCAGAACGAGGCTCCCAGCTCGCGGGAACGTGAAGCCGTGCGCGTGCCTCGGCATAGTTGGTTGTCTGCCAGGTCAAGGTGTCTGATGCTCCGGCTGCACCCAACAGCTTGTGCCAGGACTTGTACGCATGACAGGGAGAGTCCACACGCTACGAGGCTTATGCGCTGCAGTGCGGTATTCTGCAGTAGGTTCTGCTGAATTTGCAGCATACACGCGGGACTCGTGTATATGTTGTCGACTTGTAGGTATTGGAGGCACTTGCCTGCACGCAGAACCGCGGCCGAGTCGACTGGCGAGTCCACTGCATTGTACTCGTCGTCGTATTCATCGGTAGACCCGAGATGCATTTCTGTGTGATCCCGCATCGCGGACAAGTCCAGCGATAGCAGACTTGTGTTGTGATGCAACGCCGCGTGTAGCCGCAGTTGCGTGTTGGAATTGCTGCTATTTTTCGCCAACGACAGCATGTTAAGTGTGGAATTGAGCATCAGCATGTCTGCCAGACGTGCAATGCCCGACGGACCGATGCGATTGTTTTCGACGTTGAGCATACATAATCTTGTGTTGTCTTCGAGTGCGCTGGCCAGCGCATAAGCTCCCGTGTCGCCAATCTGGTTGCCTTCGCAGACCAGTGTCGTGATGCTATTCGTGCTCGCAGGGGCAAGTAGTGTGCTGCAGACGACACGCACCGCCGGCATTCCGAATCGATTGTTGGATATGTCCAGATATGTGATGGACTGGTTGCTGCGGAACATGGCACACAGCGAAATAATTTCCTCATCACACATGCCGTTGTCCGAAAGCACCAGTTTCTGCAAGCCCGTGTTGTGTGCAAAATTCGCTCGCAGCCACTCGACACGCGGCATCCCAATTTTGCAGAAAGTGATGGCCAATTCCACCAGACTACTACCCCTCGACACTGCGCGCTTCGGCACACACCGCGGCCTGCTGGGCAGACAATTTGTGTTGTGCAAGCACACGGTCTTGACCGTCTCGTGCTGCAACACGGCTTTCCACAGCCGATCCAAGAACCAGTGTGGACAGGTGGAGCTGGTGGTGTAGGCATGCAAAAGTTCCACCTCTTCCAGATGCTTGTTGGTTTGAATAAATTGCAAAATATCTGCGCAGTTTTTCGGCGTGACAAGCGCCTGTGTCACGGAGACGCGTGTGGTGGTGTACTTGGTCATGCCGTGCGCAGGCGTGACGGTGCGAGACATTGCCAGTGCCTCTGTGTGCACTTTCTGCAAAAGACACTTTTATTTTTGTTGCGCCGTGATTTTATTTTGGCAACCACCTGTACATGGACAAGGATTCTCATGACCATGCGTGGCCTTGGAAAGCAGAATTTTTTGTGTAACAAACCCCAAGGGCCTTCTGGGCACAATTCATTATGAACAATGCCCCAATTACACCGGAATCTTACCGGCATTCTTGTGCTACATTTTCAACGCGCTCTCGATAAAAGATCGGGGATTTCAGAGGTATCAACGATATCTTTCGCGGCGTACGAACGATATAACAGTGTCGAAACTAACTGCATAGCCTTGGGTTTGGCTTGGATGGCACTATTGTGAAGAAGCGCATGTATCTGAGCATCTGTAAGTTCACGTACAGTGCTTGGGCGGGCGTATTTGCATACGACGATTAATAGGGGAATGAGTGTGGAAAGGAGTGTATATTCCGTGAAATTTCGAGTTGCAATCATGTTGTGCACCATGTTCACGACTTGTAGTTCTTCGTGTGCTGTAAAGAGTGGGACTGTAATGAGTGGGTTTTGGGGGAACATTACCATAATGAGCGTCCCGAGGTCGCAATTGCAGAGGTTACAATTTGATTCCCACTTTGGGTATTTGAATACTTTGGTAAAGTCGTCGAAACTCGAAATATCATAGAGGATGTGCATGTGCCCGGGGATTTTCAGAATATTTCTGACAGCAGATACACTGCGCGTCAGGGACATTTCGCACAGTATTTTAACTAGCTTTTGCTGGGTGGACATGCATGTGCTGTGGTATCTACAGACCGTCCATATGCATTCCACGACGCCGGCGTCGCCCATGTTGCCGAGTATGCGATGTTTCTGCCAATGATATTCGCATGCAGTCACGCCGCCGGAAGCACCCTCATCACAGTAGATCCGGCGGTGAACCTCGTCGGTCACCACATCAACTATGTTATCCATGAACACCTGCAGGATGACATGAAAATCTTGGTATACTTCAAGTTGCGCGCAGAATTTACTCCAGTCGTAGGTTTCCAACAGCGCATGGGTAAGAGCCATTTGCTGGCGTGCAGCAACAGGTTCATCTTCTATGCGCGCTGCGGAAGTTTCCTGCATCGCCTTCATGACGTCGAGAAAAAAGGGGGTTTCCTTGTATTCAATCATTTTGTCGAAACACAATGTCAATGAAGGCTGACTCGTCACCTCTTCACATGCTATCTTTCGGTTGGAAAAGAATTCCAGGAATTTTTTCTTGTGCTGCGTGTACATCGTCGGCAAGAAACTGTTTTTGCGGAATTCTGGAGAGCACGCCATCAACTTGCGTAAAGTTTCGAATTCGAGTCCTTTGCCGGCACGACTCGCAATCAATTCAGAAAACACCGGCATTCGTTTCTGAATTTCATGTAACTTCACCGATCGACGAGGCTGCGCCATTGTTGGTATAGCACAGAACGATTCTTTATATAGTAAACAGTGTGTTGTCAGTCTTGTCCTCTCCATACAAGATAGGGGATTTCAGAGGTATCAAAGATACCTTTCGCGGCGTACGAAAGATACAGCAGTGTCGAAACATATTGCATAGCCATGGGCGCGGCTTGGATGGCACTATTGTC
>Ga0209284_10002289_pt1 | contig 26566 bp, 23 predicted proteins | sample FRY03_FD_187211 | JGI IMG/M metagenome (GOLD analysis project Ga0209284, IMG submission 187211) | Freshwater microbial communities from Lake Fryxell liftoff mats and glacier meltwater in Antarctica - FRY-03 (SPAdes) (version 2) | ecosystem: Environmental > Aquatic > Freshwater > Ice > Glacier...
AGCAAAACAAAAGCCACAAAAGCATTTAATGGAAAAGTCCATAAAAAATTATAATTATTGGCGGTTGCTTTGTGGTCTGTGCCCAACCAAAGAAAAACAATAAGCAAGCCCGCTAATCCTGTGGCAAAAAACAGCAAAAAATCTAACCAAGCGGATCTGGTTTGGCTTTTATAATCTTTATAGGTGATCAATAGGATAATAATACCCATTAAGCTCAACCAAAAAATAGGCGAAAGCAAAAAATTTGAAGCAGCTGCCGCTGGTTTTACGTCGAGCAATAAGGTGTCTTTGCTTACAAATTTCGCCCCGTTTAAACTTGTGTTTTGCAATTGATCATAGACATAAATCGGCAAAAAAAGATGTTCGTAAGGCGTTGCTTTTCTGTCAATAACCGAACCTAAAGCTAGGTCTATCCCAAAATTAGACCAAGAATTTACTTCTAAATTTTGATGAATTAATTGCCTAAAAGTAAAAGCATTATCTAAATGTGCGTAATCAAAAACCAAATCTTCTTTTAAAACCGATACTAAGGCATCAGGTATTCTGGTCGAGCAGTTATCAAAAAGAAAATCGTACTTATAAAATCTATTTTCGGGGAGGTAATTGTTTTCTAAGAACTTTAGCAATTGGTTTTTCTGTGCTGTAGAAAGGTTTAATTGCTGTTCCCTAACCCACCTATTTTCGAGTTCATAACCGTATAAAAAGCCAGAAAAACACTCTCTTACCAAACTATACAACAATTTACCACGCGTAAATTTTACGTAAAAGTTAGGCGTATTAAAATCAAAATACCCGTAATTATAAACTATATCAATTCCCAAAACAGGATCCTGAACTCGGATTGCACTATGTCCAAATTTTGAATACAATTCGTCTGCTGTGCCCACGGTAAGCACGCTAATAGTTGATGATGAAGACAATTCTGGTTGCGAAAAACCACAAATTGAAAACAAGATAGCGAGTAAAAATAATGTTTTTTTAAAGCACATTTTTTTTAGTAATAACAGAAAGGCAAATATGCAAAGAATTTTTTTTGATTGCAGACTTAATGAATTATTTGAATGAAAATTATCTTATTTTTACAAAAATAGTAAGAAAAATGAAAAAGCATATTCCTAACCTGATCACTTTATTAAATTTATTTTGTGGATGTATCGCTATTGTATTTGCTGTTCACGATAGGTTTGAAATGGTAGCACTTTTTGTTTTTTTAGGCATTATTTTCGATTTTTTTGATGGTCTTGCGGCCCGGTTATTAAATGTGAAAAGTGATATAGGTTTACAGTTAGATTCTCTTGCTGATATGGTTACCAGTGGTGTTGTACCAGGTTTGGTGATGTTTAAATTGTTAGAAATGTCCTTATCCAACGGTTGGGATACTGGTAGTTTGGTGTCAAAAGGTTTAGAAATATCTACTTTATGGCCACTTTTAGGCTTTATCATCACTTTAGCTTCTGCCTACCGACTGGCAAAATTTAATATCGATGAAGATCAAACAGACTCCTTTATTGGTTTGCCAACACCAGCAAATGCCTTATTGATTGTTTCTTTACCTTTAATTTTGTTGTTTCACAATAATGAGATTTTAAACGAAATTATCTTAAATAAATGGTTTTTAATTGGACTCACCTTTGTAAGTGCTTTTTTATTGAATGCCAAACTGCCGCTTTTTGCCTTAAAATTTAAAAATTGGAGTTTTAAAGACAATGCCATTCGCTATATATTTCTATTTATGAGCATTATTCTATTAGCGACTTTAAAGTATTTGGCAGTGCCAGCGATTATAGTTTTATATATTCTTTTGTCGCTGGGTGCTACTATTCAGGATAAGAAGGTAGCATGAAACTAAAATTTATTATCTTAGTGAAAAGTGAAATCAATCTGAAAGAAACTATCAATTTTAAATTGAATGACTTTCTAACCTTATGCAAAAGTCACGAGGTGAAAGAGATTTATGATTTTGGTTCTGCTATTAGCGCAGATTTTGATAAAAATTGAGGTGGAATAAATTTGATAATTGAGTTAAACACCGTTGAGCCTATTAAAAGTGGGGAAAAGTTGATGGGTATTTTGGATAAATTTGAAATCTTTTCAACGAAAAGTAGATTTGTTGACTGACTCATCTTTAAAAAATCATATACTGAAAAGCAATATTGAAGCTACCAAAATTTTAATTTACTATAAAAAAAAGCAAAAAGTAGCCTTCTGATATTTTAATGGCTATTGATTTAAAAGACGCAAAGTGCTGTTGAAAGAAAATTAGTAGTTCTTGATGAAGCTTTAAATCAACTTAAAAAAAACCAATCATTAGAAATCAAAAATGACGAGTAAATTATTGGATTTAGAAATAGGTTAGTATATGCCTATGATAATATTGACAATTATTAGTTTGGACAATTCTCAAGGTACATTTGAAAAATTTAAAAGCAGAGATTGAAGCACTTTAAAGTTTAAATAGCAGTAATTATACTGATATACTTACGTTATGCCCAATTAAAAAAAAGAGCCAACCGCACAAATAGCACATTTGGTTTTTGCCGACACGAAAGCCAACGCAGAAAAAACCAAAAGAGCTATTTTTTGCCAACGCTCAACCGACAATTAGTAACTTGCAAAAGTGAAAAAAAGTAAATGACAGAAGAAATAGAAAATATAAAAACAGACAACCAGGTAAAATCGAAAAAACGAGTTACTGACCATGGAGAAGTTTTCACTTCTGAACGTGAAGTAAATGCAATGCTTGATTTGGTAAAACAAGAAACAGAACGGATAGATTCTCGTTTTTTAGAACCTGCTTGCGGTACAGGAAATTTCTTAGTAGAAATACTTAATAGAAAACTTAGGATTGTAGGAAATCGATACAAAAAAAGCCAACTTGAATACGAGAGATATGCTGTAATTGCTATTTCAAGTATTTATGGAGTTGACATTTTGGAAGATAATGTTGTGGAATGCAGTAACCGACTGTTTGAACTTTTCGATAAACAATATACTTCCTTTTATAAAGCAAATTGCAAAGAGGAATGCAGAACAAGTATCAAATACATCTTAGAAAGAAACATTTTAAGAGGTGATGCCCTAACATTAAAAACAGTTGGAAATGGAGACGAGCCTATTGTGTTTTCCGAATGGTCGGCTGTAAATGGCAGTATGATTAAGAGAAGAGATTTTACGCTTGCAAATTTGTTGGAAGCAGAAGCTTCTAAAGTTCCCAATTCCCTTTTTAGTAACTTTTACGAAACCGACCCTGCATTTTTGCCAAAGGCTATAAAAGATTTCCCGTTAACACATTTTTTAAAACTGGCTGAACATGCTTAATATAAATTACAACCCTGACGTACTTTCCTGTCTTGCGAATTTGAGCAATGATGAAGTATTTACACCACCTAAATTGGTGAGTGACATTTTAGATATGTTACCACAAGAATTATTTACAAATAAAGAAACAACCTTTCTTGACCCTGTTAGTAAATCGGGTGTGTTTTTACGTGAAATAGCCAAACGTTTGATGAAAGGCTTGGAAACGGAAATCCCTAACCAACAAGAACGGATTAACCACATTTTTCAAAACCAATTATATGGCATTGCTATTACTGAATTAACGTCTTTGCTTTCTCGCAGAAGTGTGTATTGCTCTAAAAATGCAAAGAGCAAATATTCTGTTTGTGAAACGTTTGATACTGAAAGTGGCAATATAAAATTTGATTATACCAACCACACTTGGAAAAACGGCAAATGCATCTTTTGTAATGCGAGCGAAGAAGTGTATAGCCGAGACGAACAATTAGAAACACACGCTTATCAGTTTATACATACTGCTAAACCTGAAAAAATATTTAATATGAAATTTGACGTAATTATTGGAAATCCACCTTATCAAATGAGTTCAGGAGGTTTTGGCAAACAAGCAAAACCGATTTATCATAAATTTATAGAACAAGCAAAGAAACTAAAACCAAGATTCTTAACCATGATTATTCCTGCAAGATGGTATGCGGGAGGTTTTGGGTTAAATGATTTTAGAGAATCTATGTTGAATGATAAAAGCATTAGAAAGTTGGTTGACTTTGAAAATTCGTCATCTGTTTTCCCAGGGGTAGATATTGCAGGTGGAATTTGCTATTTTTTGTGGGATAGAGATAATCAAGGATTATGTGAAATAACGAACGACTATAATGGGGTCAAAGTAAGTTCAGATCGGGCGTTAAATGAGTTTGATGTTTTTATAAGACATAGCCAAGCTGTCCCAATCATAAGAAAAGTGTTGAAAATTGAAAAAGCTAAACATCATTTAAATAAAGTTGTTACTTCATTAAAACCTTTTGGTTTACCAACAAATTATAAACCATTAAAAAAAGGAATCACTTGTCATTTCACTCAAAAAATCGGTTTACAATATGCTAAAGAAGAAGATATAACGGATAGATTTAAAATTAAGAATAAATGGAAACTTTTATTACCTAAAGCACCAATAGCAGGGCAGACAGATTTTTCGAAACCTGTTGGCTTTTATTATGACGGTAATACTAGAATTGCCAAACCAGGCGAAATTTGTACAGAATCTTGGTTGGTTGCATTTTCGTCTTCCACAGAGCAAGAAGTACTTTCTTTTAAATCTTATTTATTCACTAAAATTGTTCGCTTCCTTTTATTACAAAAAGTAGTTTCCCAAGATGTTAATAGAGAAAAATTTGCATTCATTCCTCATTTAGAAAAATATGACACTCAGTTTACGGATGATATGCTACGAGAAAGATGGAGTATTACAGATGAAGAATGGGCTTTTATAGACTCAAAAATAAAAGCAGTTGATTTAATTAATAATAGAAGTGGTAATGCGTAAAGACTTTTTTCCACAGCGTCCAAAAGCAACTCCTACTATTTACGCTTACGAGTTGCCTAATGACAGTTCACGTAAAGGACAATTAAAAATTGGCGACACGAATAGAACGGTTCAAGAGCGTATAAAAGAACAAATTGGTGCAACCAGAGCTGAAGTTAATATTGTATTAGAAGAATCTGCTATGCGAAAAGATGGTAGTTCTTTTCGAGATTTCGAGATTCATAAATACCTGCGAAACAAAGGGATTAAAAACACGGATGGTGAATGGTTTACATGTTCCGTTAAAGTGGTTAAAGCTGCAATAATTGCCATAAAAAAAGGCGAGCTGAATGAAGAAAACAGAACGCTTGATTTTAAAATGCGACCTGAACAAGAACAGGCAGTAGATAAAGTAATTCATTATTTTGATAGTTACAAAAAAGAAAATCCAAATAGCACACCTCACTTTTTATGGAATGCGAAAATGCGTTTTGGTAAAACCTTTGCTTCATATCAATTAGCTAAAAAGCAAGGATGGACAAAAATTTTGGTACTTACTTTTAAGCCCGCTGTGCAAAGTGCTTGGAAAGAAGATTTACTTTCTCACATAGATTTTGAAGGTTGGCAGTTTATTTCAAAAGAGGGTTTAACTTATGAAGAAGCTGATAAAAAAAGACCTATAGTTTGCTTCGGCTCGTTTCAAGATTATTTAGGAAAAAATACGTCAACAGGAGGAATAAAAACGCGTAACGAATGGGTACACGCTACACCTTGGGATTGCGTTATTTTTGATGAATATCATTATGGAGCTTGGAATGATAACGCAAAAGGATTATTCAATGATTTATATGAAGACGGAAAAGACGAAGATTTAAAATATGTAGATAAAATTGAAAAATTTGATGTAGATATTATACCCATAACTACAGACTCCTTTTTATACCTATCGGGAACACCTTTTAAAGCATTAAGCTCTGGTGAATTTATTGAAGAAGAAATTTTTAACTGGACATATTCTGACGAGCAAAGAGAAAAAGAAAATTGGATAGGAGATAATAATCCTTATGCTACTTTACCAAGAATGGTAATGTTGACCTATCAAATGCCAGATTCCATTCGTGAAATTGCATTAGGAGGAGAATTCAACGAGTTTGATTTGAATACATTTTTTACTGCTGCGGGTGAAAAAGAGAATGCAAGATTCACTTTAGAAAGTGATGTTCAAAAATGGTTAGATTTAATTAGAGGTGGTTTTAGAGAAACAACTTTAGATAACTTAAAATTGGGAGCAAAAAAACCTCCAATGCCTTTTTCAGATTCTCGATTATTGCAAATATTAACACATACATTTTGGTTTTTACCAACTGTTGCGGCTTGTCATGCAATGAAAAATTTAATGCAAGCACGCAACAATACTTTTTATCACGATTACGAAATCGTAGTTGCAGCAGGAACGAGTGCAGGAATTGGAGTTGAAGCCTTACCTCCTGTTTTAAACGCAATGGATAATCCTTTAGAAACAAAAACTATCACATTATCCTGTGGTAAATTAACAACAGGAGTTTCAGTAAAACCTTGGACAGGAATTTTTATGTTGCGTAATTCCTCAAGTCCAGAAACCTATTTTCAAGCTGCTTTTAGAGTTCAAACTCCTTGGGCAATTAAAAATCCAGACAGTAAATCTCCAAACAAAGTGGAGATTATGAAAAATGAGTGTTACGTTTTTGATTTTGCTCCAAACAGAGCATTAAGTCAAGTAGCTGATTATGCCTGTAAATTAAATGTAAACGAATCTAATCCAGAAAAGAATGTTGCTGAATTTATTCACTTCCTACCTGTTTTGGCTTATGATGGCAGTAGCATGAAACAAGTTGATGCAGCAGGTGTTTTAGATATTGCCATGAGTGGCACTTCTGCAACAATGCTTGCAAGACGCTGGGAAAGTGCATTATTGGTGAATGTTGATAATGCAACACTCGCTCGTTTAATGAGTAATCAAGATGCTTTAGATGCTTTAATGAGTATTGAAGGTTTTAGAAATCTGAATCAGGACATTGAAACAATCATTAATAAATCCGAATCCGTAAAAAAAGCGAAAAAAGAAAAGAATGATGAGGAGATGACTAAAAAGGAAAAGAAGGAGTTGTCTGATGAAGAAAAGGAATTTAAAAGTTTAAGAAAACAAATACAAGAAAAGCTAATCAAGTTTGCAACAAGAATTCCTGTATTTATGTACTTAACCGATTACAGAGAAAGAAGTTTGAAAGATGTAATTACTCAACTTGAACCAGGGCTTTTTAAGAAAGTAACGGCTTTATCTGTCTCAGATTTTGAATTACTGGTTAGTCTTGGCGTTTTTAATAGTGGTTTAATGAATGATGCTGTTTACAAATTCAAACGGTACGAAGATGCAAGTTTGGAATATATTGGAATAAATAAACATGAAGGAGAAGAAGTTGGACTTTACGACACCGTATTAAGTGCAGATGATTACACTCAAACCTTTGTGAATGAAGATTAGCCAACGCATAAAGCCATACACATTTGCAATTCGCATAAGCCGACACACAAGCCAAAAATTGCAAAAGAGTACGTCTTTGCCAACGCTACAAACAGAACGTGAAAAATGAAAAAAGGGCATAACAATGTATATAAAAAATAGGCGAAACAGTAATAAAACCAAGGCTTTTGGCTCGTATCAAACTTTGTGCTTAACCGAAAGTTTTGTGCTTCGTAATCGCCTACTTTTCAAGATATGCTAACCGTTTGGCTTAATTTTGACAAAATTGCAAACAATAACCATATTTTTACTTTTTATAGTTTCCATTGGATTTTCGCAAACAGCGGAATACGGAAATCTGGAAAAGGAATCGGAATACGAAAATTATCAGACTAAAAGTGGATTTTAGATGAAGGTTGGCGACACTTTGACTTTGGGAGTGCCAACTTCAGAATACAGAAATGCAAAGATAGTATCAGAGAAACTTTTGTTGATTAAAACTGCATTTTGAACAAAAAAAGGAAAAGTACTTATACCAAGAACGTTATAAACAAACCTCCGAAAAAATAAAAACCCTAAAATAATTTCTTCTTCCGCAACTCAAAATTCTGCCCTAAATACACTTTACGCACCATTTCGTCGGCTGCTAAATCTTCAGGAATACCAGATTTTAAAATACCACCTTCAAACATTAAATAGGAGCGTTCGGTAATGGCTAAAGTCTCTTGTACGTTGTGATCAGTAATTAAAATACCAATGTTTTTATCTTTTAATTGGGCTACAATCCGCTGAATATCTTCTACAGCCACAGGGTCAACCCCAGCAAAGGGTTCATCTAACAAAATAAATTTTGGGTCTGTTGCTAAAGCTCGTGCAATTTCGGTTCTTCGGCGTTCTCCTCCCGAAAGCAAATCGCCACGGTTTTTACGAATATGCCCTAAACCAAACTCCTCAATAAGCGACTCCATTTTCATTTCTTGCTCTTTTTTGCTGAGTTTTGTGAGTTGTAAAACGCTTAAAATATTATCTTCAATGCTTAATTTTCTAAAAACCGAAGCTTCTTGCGCCAAATACCCAATTCCGTTTTGTGCTCTTTTGTACATAGGGAATTTAGTAATATCCATATCCTCTAAATAAATATGGCCACCATTGGGTTTTATCAAGCCAACAATCATATAAAACGAGGTGGTTTTCCCTGCGCCGTTTGGACCTAAAAGCCCGACTATTTCGCCTTGGTTTACTTCCAAAGAAATTCCCTTAACCACTTGTCGTCCTCGGTACGACTTCATTATATTTTCTGCACGTAACTTCATAAATGGGTAATCGTTTTTGGCAATTTAAGCAATCATTAACTTTTTATACCAAATTAATAGAAACGCTAAAAAGTAGTTTATGATAGATGATTTTCTATGCAAAGCCTACTCGAATGATATTAATTAAACTTTAACAAAGTTGATAAAATGCACTTTAATTATTTCAAAACTAAGGTAAAATATGTTTCTGCTCAATTTATTTGGTTAATTTTAACCTTGTGGGTATTTTTAAAATAATATAAAATACGCTTTATTTTGATGCTGCGTTTTTCTTTAACTTGGCTTCTTTTTTAGCTTCTTTTCGCAGTACAAATCCAGAAATATAAATACTTAATTGGTATAAAACTAAAATAGGAATAGCCACAACAATCTGACTTGCAACATCTGGTGGGGTAATAATAGCTGATAAAATTAGTACCACTACAAGCGCTATTTTTCTATACTTTTTAAGTATTTCGGGCGTTACCAAGCCCACTTTTGTTAAAAAGTAAATAATGATGGGCAATTCAAAAATAATTCCACAAGCAATTACTGAAGATCTTAAAGTGGCAATATACGAGCCTATATCAAATTCATTGGTAACCATATTACTCACAGAATAGGTGCCTAAAAAATTAATAGATAAGGGTGCAACCACATAATAGCCAAATAAAACCCCTAAAAAGAATAAAAATGAGGCTATAAAAATGAACCCTCTAGAGTTTTTGCGCTCTTTTTCATAAAGTCCAGGACTAATAAATCGCCACACTTCATATAAAACGTAAGGAAAAGCCACAATAAAACCTGCCCAAATAGAGGTCCATATATCCGCAGAAAACTGCCCTGCCATAGTTCTACTCTGAATGGTGAAAGGCAACGCTTCAGCACAAAAATCAGATTCAAATCCAAAATAAGTAGCAATACTACAAAAGAATTTGTAGGTAGGAAAATCCATTCTGGTAGGTGCAAAAATTATGTGGTCGAATATATATTTGCTAAATACAAAAGCCGCAGAACCAAAAATTAAAACGGCAAAAGTAGATCTTATTAAATGCCAACGTAATTCTTCAAGATGGTCTAAAAAGGACATCTCTTCCGTTACTTTTTTCTTCGCCATTATAGTATTCCTTCGTTGATTAAGTTATGTATATGTACCACACCCATATAGTTGCCGTTTTCTATGGCGAGTACTTGAGTAATTCCTTTGGATTGCATTAATTCTAATGCTTTTACGGCAAGCATATTATTTTCAATAGTTTTTGGGTTTGCACTCATAATGTCTTTTGCAATAAGTCCATTGATGGCATCATATTTATTCAACATTCTTCTAATGTCGCCATCAGTTATAATCCCTACCACTTTATTGTTTTCGAGTACCGCAGTAACTCCTAGCATTTTTTCAGAGATTTCTACAATCACTTTTTTTACATCATCGTGAATATTTACTTGTGGCTTCATATTACTCTCAACAATATCAGCAACACGAAGATAAAGTCGTTTTCCTAAAGACCCTCCTGGGTGGTATTTTGCAAAATCTTTACTACTAAAACCACGAAGCTCCAAAAGACAAATTGCAAGGGCATCACCGATAACCAACTGAGCAGTTGTGCTCGTAGTTGGTGCCAAATTGTTGGGGCAAGCTTCTTTTTCTACAAAACTATTTAAAACATAATGCGCTTGCTTTGCTAAAGTCGATTCTAAATTGCCCGTCATTCCAATTAAAGTATTACCTCCTTTTTTAATTAAAGGAACCAGCATTTTAATTTCGGGCGTATTGCCACTTTTAGAAATACAAATTACCGTATCATGCTCTTGTATGGTTCCTAAATCACCATGAATGGCATCCGCTGCGTGCATAAAAATAGCGGGAGTACCAGTAGAATTAAGAGTTGCAACAATTTTTGATGCAATAATAGCACTTTTTCCAATACCAGAAATAACCACTCTTCCTGTAGCATTAAATATGTGTGTAACGGCATCCGCAAAGTCTGAATTTAAAAGCGTAGCCAAGTTTTGAATGGCCTCAGCTTCATTATTAATTGTTTTTCTTGCTATGTCGAGTATTGTAGTATGATTTTTCAAGGTAAAATTTTCGAATTTCTGATGGTATTCCTAAAAGAATGTATTATATTTAAATACAAAATTACATAAACTAAATGTTTTAGGGTATGTAAAAATCTGTTTAGTAAAAAATAGTTTTTTATCTTAAATTTGAATTGGCTATTCATTTTAAAATTGAATAGCAAAAATATATAAATAGTACATTCAGTTATGAATTTAAATGATCTAGATCTACATTCCTCACTAAAAAAATATTTCGGCTTTTCTAAGTTTAAAGGACTTCAAGAAGGGGTGATACAAAATATTCTTGAAGGTAGAAATTGTTTTGTAATTATGCCTACAGGAGGCGGAAAATCGCTCTGCTACCAACTACCCGCTTTAATGCAAGAAGGTACGGCTATTGTAGTTTCTCCCTTAATTGCCTTAATGAAAAATCAGGTAGATGCTATTCGTGGCATATCCTCAGAAGTTGGAGTGGCGCATGTTTTAAATTCCTCTTTGACAAAGACCGAAATAAAACAAGTGAAAAGTGATATCACAAGCGGAATTACAAAATTATTATATGTAGCTCCTGAATCATTAACTAAAGAAGAATATGTAGAATTTCTACAATCTGTAAAAATTTCTTTTGTAGCCATTGACGAAGCGCACTGTATATCTGAATGGGGACACGATTTTAGACCTGAATATCGCAACTTAAAGAGCATCATTAGTAGATTAGACGATGATATTCCTGTGATAGCATTAACGGCTACAGCAACGCCTAAAGTGCAAGAAGACATTATAAAAAACTTAGGTATTTATGATGCTGTTCTTTTTAAAGCATCATTTAACAGGCCAAACCTCTATTATGAAGTTCGCCCTAAAACACAAAATATAGAATCAGATATAATCCGATTTGTAAAGCAAAATTCTGGCAAATCAGGGATTATTTATTGTTTAAGTAGAAAAAAAGTAGAAGAATTAGCGCAAGTATTACAAGTAAATGGTGTGAGTGCTGTTCCGTACCACGCAGGTTTCGATACCAAAACCAGATCTAAATATCAAGATGCGTTTTTGATGGAAGATGTTGATGTGGTCATCGCAACCATCGCATTCGGAATGGGGATCGACAAACCAGATGTTCGCTTTGTAATTCACCACGATATTCCCAAAAGCATTGAGAGTTATTATCAAGAAACAGGTAGAGCAGGTAGAGATGGTGGTGAAGGGCATTGTTTGGCTTTCTATTCTTATAAAGACATTGAGAAGCTCGAAAAATTTATGTCGGGGAAACCTGTCGCAGAACAGGAAATTGGGAATGCCTTATTACAAGAAATGGTAGCATACGCGGAAACTTCGATGTCTCGAAGAAAATTTATCCTCCATTATTTTGGGGAATATTTTGATGAAATTAATGGTGATGGTGCCCCAATGGATGACAATACAAGAAATCCTAAAGAAAAACAAGAAGCAAAAGACGATTTAGTAAAAGTAATTAAAGTAGTGCAGGGCACTATGGAAAAATTTAAATCGAAAGAGACGGTAAAAGTACTTACTGGAAAATCGAACGCACTTATAGCATCTCATAAGATTGATGGTAAGTCGTTTTTCGGAATTGGAAAAGATAAAGACAAAAGCTATTGGATGGCATTGGTACGCCAAGCGCTGGTCGCGGGTTACTTGCGTAAAGAAATAGAGCAGTACGGCATTTTACATCTCACAGAAAAAGGACTTGAATATTTGAAAAATCCAATTTCTTTTATGATGACCAAAGATCATGTGTATAGCCAAGAAGCAGATGATGCCATTGTAAGTGCATCAAAAACTGGTGGTGGTGTCGCTGATGAAAATTTATTGAGAATTTTAAAAGATGTAAGAAAAAAAGAAGGACAAAAACTTGGAGTACCACCATTTGTTATTTTTCAAGACCCTTCTTTACAAGATATGGCGCTTAAATATCCTATCACTTTAGATGAATTGGTCAACATTCACGGGGTAGGCGAAGGAAAAGCAAAAAAATACGGAAAACCTTTTGTTGATTTTATTAAAAGGTATGTTGAAGACAATGATATTATGCGTCCCGATGATTTAATCGTAAAGAGTACGGGTGCAAATTCTGCTCTAAAATTATATGTGATTCAGAATGTGGACCGTAAATTACCTTTAGATGATATTGCATCGGCCAAGGGCATAGATATTTCTGAATTGATTAAAGAAATGGAGCAGATTGTCTATAGTGGCACCAAATTAAATATCAGTTATTGGATTGATGAAATTTTAGACGAAGACCAACAAGAAGAACTACATGATTACTTTTTAGAAGCAGAAACCGATGGCATAGAAGCAGCTAATAAGGAGTTTGATGGCGGTTATGAAGACGAAGAATTGCGATTATTCCGAATTAAATTTATTAGTGAAGTTGCGAATTAAATAGGATTTTTATCTAAATAGCAAAAAAATCACAAACGATAAAGTCCAGAAACGACTTCTTATTCTCTTTTACTTTAAGAAGATTTCCGTACATAGCTTGTTGTTAAAAAATTTGAAAGATTATAAAGAAGAAACGGTTAAAAAAATTAAAGTATCTATAATCATTAAGTTAATTTAGATTTGTTGGCTTTTGTAGTAAAAGATAATTCTTTTTTTACTTTGTAATTTTTATCCATGTACAAACGAGCAACTTTAGTTTCGTTGTTATTGATAACTGTATTTACCGCTGGAGTTGCTAAAACAACTGTTTCAGTTACTGCGTTAACTCTTAATTATAGTGCATTTTCTTGAGCTTGAGCAGTAAGAGAAATAAAAAGGAAAGTTATAATTGTTAAGATAGTTTTCATGACTTAGGTTTTAATTATAATGTAAAATTACATTGTGTATAATGCCTAAAGAGACAAAATGCGGTCAATACCGTTTATCTACAGGTGAATGAAAATTATCTAGGTGTAGATAACATTTTCTACGTTAACCAAAAATGTAGTAGAAATCCGCTCACTAAAGTAATGTGTTTTTTATCGAGAATTAACTTCAGAGCCTTCTGGCTCAAACTTGAAATATAAGTTGGGATAGACTAGTATTTGTAACTTTACATAAAACTTTTTTAACAAGACGACTCAGAAAAAACCTAGAGAATATTTTAAATTTCTTTATTCTGGCGTTTGAATCAATTTTTTATCGGGATTGCGACTGCTAGAAAGCGATCTTTTGAAGATATTTGTTACCTAACTATAAGGAATATGATACGGAAAGGCACTAAAGTAAAATGGAAATGGGGAAATGGCTACGGAATTGGTAAAGTTAAGGAGACTTACACCACATCAATAACAAAAACAATCAAAGACTCAGAAGTTACCCGTAACGGCGAAGAAGGCAATAAGGCGTTATACATTCAACAAAAAGATGGCGATTATGTGCTAAAAAGTGAAAGTGAAGTAGAACGCGAAGATTAAAACAAAATAGCTACACTTATACTTTCCATCGCGTTGTTCTCCACTCTTTTTGCGCTTCTTTATTTAAAAAAGTCCAAGCTACAATTCGGGTCGATTTATTGCCTGTTCCGATTGGAATGGTTTTTACTTGATGAGTTTCCACTTTTTCTAAGGCCTTATAAATCGCTGTTAAATTAGATTTTTTGGATACTAGAGTTGTAAACCAAAAGCAATTTTTGCCGAATTTTTTACTTTCTCTAATAAGGTTAGTAATGAATTTTAGTTCTCCACCGTCACAGATAAGTTCAGTACTAATTCCAGCGAAATTAAGCTCAGGGTTTTTGTCTTTTTTTCCTGTTAAATTTTTTATTTTTCTTAAAGTGCCCTGTGCTGCCTCTTCCGCAGAAGCATGAAAAGGAGGATTGCAAACCGTAAAATCAATTTCATCTTCCCTATTTAAAATTCCGTATAAGGCATCGCTTGGGTTTTCTTGCAACCTACACTCAATTTTATCTTTAAGTGATGTATTAGCCGCAGCAATTTGTTCTGCCGATTCAATAGATATCGGATCAATATCAGAACCAATAAATCTCCAGTCGTATTCAATAACACCAATAATAGGGTAAATGCAATTAGCTCCTATGCCAATATCTAAACCCTTAATTTTTTCGCCTTTTGGAATAAGACCAAAATTACTTTCAGCTAATAAATCAGCTACATAATGTATGTAGTCTGCTCTGCCCGGAATAGGCGGACATAAATTTTCATCAGGAAAATTCCAATTTTTTATACCGTAATAATGACTCAACAATGCTTTATTTAAAAGTTTTACGGCTATGGGGTTCGAAAAATCAACCGTATCCTCTCCATGCAAATTAGGTTTTACATGAGCCTTCAAATCAGGAATAGCAATATTTAAAGCTTGTAAATCGTACCTTTCTCTATTTTTATTTCGAATATGGAGTGGCTTCTTTTCTATCGGTTTTTTTACTTTAGACATAGTTTTGTGTGGGTAATCATATAGATTAAAAATACCTCTTTTAAAATTTTTTATTTAAACATAACTTTTGGTTGAAAACACTACTACTTATCAGAACACTTTAGGTTTAACTATAAAAATAATAACTATAGTTACTGAATTTTTAAGATTCTATAAATATAAATCATTTTTTTACTTCCATTTTTTTATCATTGTTGGTGGTAATGTAAATGCCATGTTTGTATTTTAGACTTGTAAACTTTACTTTTTTACTGTGGCAATTTTATAGTGATATTTTCAGGCCTTTTTTTTGAAAAAATCTCATTCTTTCTTTTAATAATTATTTGATTTTATGCCTCACAATGCACAAATTGTTTCTTAGCAATAATTTTTCCTGTAACCAGATTAAGATCAACATTGAACCAATATTCACATAATTTACCCAATAGCCCGGATTTGTAATCCGTGCCTGTTACCGTGCATTAAAAAGCTCAACGAATATAACGCATATAAGAAAATTAGCGATTATGTTTATATCTTAACTACCCGAAAAAAAATAAAAAATACAGATTTGTACACCAATATATTGAATCCGTGCAGTCAATTATTTCATTTAGGCGAAAATTAACACCTTTTGCGCTAGCAACTGCGTAAGTATTACTCTAATTTTACTACTAAAATAAAAAAGTAAACTATGAAACTATTTAAAATACCAGTTCTCCTCTTTTTTGCGCTACTCACTACCAGTTGTAATTCAAAAAATAAAGCTGAGAATAAAGATAAAATAGCTGTTGCCAATACACCGCAAGACTTATCAAAATACGAAACTGCTTATTTTGCTAGTGGTTGTTTTTGGTGCGTAGAAGCTGTTTTTGAGAGTGTAAAAGGAGTTAAAGAAGTCGTTTCTGGCTACGCTGGCGGAAAAGAGAAAAACCCAACTTACGAGCAAGTGAGCTATGGTAAAACTACACATGCCGAAGCAGTAAAAGTTTATTACGATCCTAAGGTTATTTCTTTTGAAACTTTAGTGCAAGTTTATTTTGGCTCGCATGACCCTACCACTGTAAACGGACAAGGTCCAGACATGGGAAAACATTACCGCTCCATCGCTTTTTATAAAAATGATATTGAAAAGAAAACCATTGAAGATTATATGGCAAAACTTACAGCTGATAAGGTGTATGGTTACCCTTTAGCGACAGAGGTGACTAAACTTAATATTTTTTACGATGCAGAAGATTACCACCAAGATTACGAGAAAAACAATCCAAATAGCGGTTATATTAAAAATGTATCGGTGCCGAGATTAAAACGTTTTCAGAATAAATATCCTGAGTTGTTAAAAAAGAATTCACATTAATTATTCTAAAACAATATTGCTAAATTTTGTATTAATAGTAATCGTTTCAGCAGGATTGTTAGACATATAAAAGCATTGATAAAGGATAGAATTAACATTTGTAGTTTTATCAATTTTTTAATGTTGCGCGATAAACAAAATCCGAATTCTCCCCATTTACAGAAAATGTAAATGGGGTTTTTGGTATTTAGCTTTCTACTGTTGTTTTTTTAAAGACGATAGAAAAAATGAAATGTTTCAAAAAAATGTAATTTTATAGCCTAAATAATTTCTTTTGAGACAAATTACATTAAAAAACGAACAAATTGAACTAACAGTCATCGATTACGGTGCTATTATTCAAAAATTAATTGTGAGGGACAAAGATGGAAAGCTAATAAATGTGGTCGTTGGCTTCGAAAATCCTGAAGATTACAAAGATAATCCTATGTTTTTAGGGGCTTGTATTGGCAGATATGCAGGAAGAATTACCAATGGTGCTTTTAAATTAAACGAAGTAAAATATACTATGCACAGTGAAAATGGCGTACACTTACACGGTGGTAAAGTAGGTTTTGATAAAAAAATATTTGTGATTGACGATATAAACCACGGCGAAAAACCCTTTGTAAAACTTTCGTATTTAAGTCCCGATTTGGAAGCAGGCTATCCTGGAAATTTAAAAGTTACCGTAACTTATAAACTTGTCGCGAACGAATTACATATTATCCACGAAGCTATTACAGATAAAACGACTGTGGTTAATTTAACCAATCACTCTTATTTTAAGTTAGATGAAGAATCAACCGTAAATCAATACGAATTACAACTTGATAGTTCCCATAGCATTGAAACCGATAGTAAATTATTACCCACAGGAAAACTCATACCCGTTCAAAATACTGAGTATGATTTTTTAGTAGCAAAGAAAATAAACGGGATTCAGTTAGATACACCTTTTGCTTTAAACCCAGCTAAAGAATTTGCGGGTTGCGTCTATTCTGAAATATCAGGAATTAAAATGCAAGTAAAAACCAATCAGCCTTGTATGGTAATTTATACACCACCAAGCACAGGTTCAATTTGTTTTGAAACTCAAAATTATCCAGATGCGCCAAATCATGCTAATTTTCCATCGAGTATTTTACAGCGTGGCGAAGCCTATAAGAATGAATCTATATTCAGGTTTTCTGTGAGATAACCTATTTTTAAGAGGTAAACTTTGACAAATTTTTTTAAACCAAAGCCACAAAAAACCGTCTAAAGATTCTTTAGACGGTTTTTTAAATTTCAGCCTGTAATTTCAGAAACCTATAAAATAACTTTTATAAACTATATAAGTTCTAATATATCTTTTCACCTAAAATTATCCCTCCTCCGCTCGTGCTGAGCGAATTCGTAACATTGGTTGGGTTTACGTGGATGCCTTTACTCCTCTAACAACAAATTAAGTGTTATCTTAATATTATCGCGAGTTGCCTTGCTATAAGGACAAATCTCATGTGCGGCGTTGATCAATTTTTCACCCATTTTTTTGTCAACAGTTGGTAAATAGGAGTCTAAAGTAGCTTTAATCATAAAACCTCCCTCTTCATCTTTTTGAAAAGCCACAATGGCTGTAACACTAAAATCACCTAAATCTTCCACCTTGTGTTCTTTAGCAACTGCCTGAATAGCACCTGCAAAACAGGTGGAATAAGCCGCAGCGAAAAGTTGTTCTGGATTGGTATATTTTTCTTCGACAGCATCTTTACCATTCGGCATTTTAACATCAAAATCTAGTAATCCGCCTTCACTGGTTACGTGTCCGCTTCTTCCACCTTTGTTTGTTGCACTTGACTTAAATATTGTTTTCATTTTTTGTACATTTAAAATTAAGTGTATAATATAGCAATAGATATGCAGCTTACGAAAAATGAATTATTAAATTTGTGTGAATGTTTTAATACTTGCCTAAAATTATCAAAATTATTATCTTTAATTAATCCACATACTTTTGAAAAAGATGAAACCTATATCGGCATTAGAAGAGAAAAAGGGAGTGAAAGCTCCGGAAATTTTTAGTGCCAGTTCTATTTCAAAAATTAAAAGTTCTAGAAAAATACAACCTAGCGCAACCGAATTAATTGAAGGAATTATAAAAGGAAATAAAACTGCATTAAGTAGGGCCATCACCTTGATAGAAAGTAAAAACCAAGAGCACCTTAAAAAAGCAAATACAATTATTGATACTTGTTTAAAAGAACAAAAAAACACCTTACGCATTGGTATTACTGGTGTTCCAGGGGTTGGCAAAAGTACTTTTATTGAAGTTTTCGGTACTTATTTAACCTCTTTGGGCAAGAAAGTTGCGGTTTTAGCGGTTGACCCAACAAGCTCATTAAGCAAAGGAAGTATTTTAGGCGATAAAACAAGAATGGAAGCTTTAGTTAAAGATGATGCTGCATTTATTCGCCCTTCGCCATCGGGAGAATCTTTAGGCGGCGTAGCTCGTAAAACTAGAGAAAGCATTGTTTTATGTGAAGCTGCTGGCTTTGATATTATTTTGATTGAAACCGTAGGTGTAGGCCAGAGTGAAACCGCTGTTCATAGTATGGTTGACTTTTTTTTATTGCTTAAATTAGCTGGTGCTGGTGACGAATTGCAAGGAATCAAAAGAGGTATTATGGAAATGGCCGATATAATTGCCATCAATAAAGCCGATGGAAAAAATAAACAAGCTGCCAAAATAGCAAAGGTTGAATTTAGTAGAGCTTTACATTTATATCCGCCTAAAGAAAATGGTTGGATACCCAACGTGCTACAATGCTCAGCAATCGAGAATACAGGAATTGATAGTATCTGGGAAACTATTCAAGAATATTTGACTAAAACTGAGCCTTTTTTTAAGGAAAAACGCAAGCAGCAAAATAAATATTGGTTACTACAAACTATAGATGACCAACTGAAAACTAATTTTTATAACCACAAAAAAGTACAAGAACAGCTAAAGGTTTTGACTGATGAAGTTATGAATAATCAAATTTCTCCTTTTATTGCTGCAGAACAATTATTAAGTATTCAACAAAAAAAGGACTAAATTATCCTTGCGGCTTTTGATTAAGGAATTGTACTAAACTTTATCAAAGTTATTTCAAATATTAAAATAAGAATTGCTGCCATTTGTGACTTCTTTCACAAACACCGCTGAAAATAAAAAGTTAATGTAATCTTTCACTTTGTACACATTAATTATAAAATAAGGTCTCGTTAAAAAAACATAAATTTGCAGCAGTAAAATAATTTCTATGAAAGTTTTAACGGATGAACTTCTTTCGATTGTTGTTCCTTTATATAATGAACAAGATAATGTGGCACTTCTTACCCAAAAAATACATGAAAGCTTAATCGGTTACAGTTATCAAATTATTTATATCGACGATTTTTCTACAGATGCTACCCGAAAAGTTGTAAAAAACATGAACGATGATAAAGTGCATCTAATAGCTTTAAAGAAAAATTATGGTCAAAGTCTTGCTCTTGCAGCAGGTTTTGATTACGCAAAAGGAGAATACATTATTACCATGGATGGCGATTTGCAAAACGATCCTAGTGATATTCCTCAAATGTTGTCTTATGCCCTTAACGGCGAATATGATGTAATTACCGGAATCCGACAGAAAAGAAAAGATTCTTTAGTAAAAAAAATTCCGTCTAAAATTGCGAATTTTCTGGTAAGGCGTGTTACCAAGTTGGATATTAAAGATAATGGCTGCGCCTTAAAAGTGTTCACTAAAGATATTGCCAAAGATTTAAACTTATATGGCGAAATGCACCGTTTTATTACTTTACTTGCTTTTTTAGAAGGCGCGCAAATAAAACAAGTTCCTGTAAAACATCATGCGCGTCATGCAGGAGTATCAAAATACGGATTAGAGCGTGTTTTTAAAGTAGTGGCCGATATGATGCTCCTACTTTTTATCCGTAAATATTTTCAACGTCCTATACACTTATTCGGGATATTTGGGGTGTTATTAATTTTGTTAGGTGGCATTATCAACATTTATCTTTTGGTCGTAAAATTAATGGGAGAAGATATTGGCAATCGCCCCTTACTCATTTTTGGTTTAATGTTTATTTTAGCTGGTATTCAGTTATTTACCATAGGAATCGTCATGGAGTTATTGATTAGAACTTACTACGAATCGCAACAAAAAAGACCATACAGAATTAAAAATATAAGCGTAGGTGATACAACCCAATAAAAAGTTATTTACCGCGCTTAAAATTGTCATTAGCGCACTGCTCATCTATTTTGTGTTCACTAAAATTTCTTTCCTAGAGGTATTACAGACTTTGAAAAGAACACAGCCTTTTTATCTTTTTTTGGCTTCAATCTTTTTTGTATTATCTAAAATAATAGCTTCATTTAGGGTCAATCTATATTTTCACCAACTGCAGATATTTTTAACTCAAATAAGTAATTTAAAACTTTACTTATTAGGCATGTTCTACAATCTTTTTTTACCTGGCGGGATCGGTGGTGATGCCTACAAGGGGTATCTAATTAAGAAACAATTTAATATTGACACCAAAAAAATTGTATCTGTTTTAGTTTTAGATCGCTTAAGCGGTCTTCTATTGCTTTTTATGTATGCCTGTATTTTAATTCCATTTTTAAACCTAAACCTTATTCCGTATATTGAGTATTACGCTTTAGCTGCAATACTAGTTGGCATTGGTGTATTCTGGATTTTAAACAAAAAGTTTTTTCAATATGTACTGCCCATTTTTTGGAAAGCTTTTGGTTATTCAGCTTTGGTGCAGTTTTTTCAAATACTAAGCGCTTATTTTATTTTACAATCACTCGATATAGAATTGAACACCATTTCATACTTGTTTATTTTTTTAGTTTCTTCTATTGTATCTGTCATTCCCTTAACTATTGGGGGAATAGGAAGCAGGGAGCTCACTTTTTTCTATGGTGCTACCCTACTCCATTTAGACGAGAATACATCTATCGGAATTAGTATGATTTTCTTTTTGATTACTGCTTTTGTTTCGCTTTTCGGTATTTATTACCACTTTAAAAAGCCAGAATTGAAGATTGAAATCTAAAAAGTTTCTAAAATTAGATATTAGAGCAACGGAAACGGAATTTGTTAAACACCAGTTTACGAACTGATAAAATTATTAAAGTTGCCACGAAAAAACGCACATGGTAAACTCATAAATTTCATTTGAAAATATGAATCAAATATTTCTCATGTAAGGTTTTTTTTCTGTTCGCTGGGTCTAAAAATTTAACTTGTAATCGGGTAATCCTAAAATCGTTTACTGAAAATTGCTTGTTCCAATCTAAACCTGCATCTTTTAATAATTGTAATTCTTCCCCAGAGGCATATACCCATATATTATCTTTATCCACTAAATTTTCAACAGTAGTAATTTTTACAGGCATTCTATTGTAAAAATCTAAAGCCCAAGTATGCTCTTCGGATAACTTATAAATGACATCAACAGGTATTTCCTGCTCTTCAACTACTTCAGCGATGCTTGAACCAGCTTGATATTCCAATAAATTAGGATAAAAATGAAGGTTCATTACCATATTCAGCAATAAGGATGCTGACGCCGCAATAGTAATAATTCGAACACTATACACATCTCTTTTTAAAGTAAAATAGATTAGAATAATTCCCACAATAGCAAATAAAATATAGGAGATAACAGATTGAATTTCGAAAACAAAGAAGCAGAAAAGTGCTCCTGTGATAAAAACAATTCCAAGAATAAAATACTGTATTCCTAATAAGACCTTGATCATTCTAGCTTTGACAAAAACATTTAAACGATACAAATAAGATGCTGTTAAGATGGAAAACAAGGGAATAACGATATTTAAATAATGTGGAAGTTTAAACTGCGAAAAACTAATGATGATGAAAATTAAGGTAATACCACCCAATGTTAAAAATTCGTACTTGGGATTGTACTTAAACTTTAAATTGATAAAAGTTTTAAACCTTGCCGAATAGGCTGCCAAACCAATGAGTGTCCAAGGTAAAAACACCCATAAAAAAGTATGAAAAAAGAAGAAATAATCGCTACTATTTTTCCCCACTCCTTCCCCACTCATTCGCTCAAAGCTCTGTTCCCAAAGAATAAATAAAATACCACTTCGCTCGCCGCGTCCTCGAATAATTTTCTCAGGATGAAGATCAAACTGAAGATAATACGCGTATAAAATTGGCGCAATGGTAATGACAAAAACTACGAGCGCTACAAGTACTCTCCAATTCAGAAACCGAATCCATTTTCGAGTATAAGCTAAATGGCAAAGAATAGGTAAACCAATCACGACCAAAGCTATTTGTCCTTTGGTTGAAAATGCAATTCCAGCGCCAAAAGCACCTATAATAATATGTTTTAATGAGTTTTTATTGATGTAAGCCGTTAAATGCCATAAGGAGAAAATAGTAAATCCTGTTAAAACAGCGTCTGTTCTTACATCAATAACCGATAATACAATAGTTTGAGAGGTTAAAAAAATTAGAGCTGCGATTTTACCAACATAAGTATTATAAAGGAGTTTCCCCAATCCAAAGCAACTATAAGCTCCCAAAATTGTAGCTAAAATAGCGGGTATGCGATACGCCCAATCGTATAAACCGAATATTTTGAAAGATAAAGCAGCCAGCCAATAGTGCATGTGAGGTTTATCTAAATATTCAAAAGGACCTTTAAATAGATTAATAAAATCGTTTTCTTGAACCATTCTCATAGCCATTACAGCAAATTGAGCAGAATCGTTTTCGAACAATTTTGAAAACATTCCAGCACTGTAAACTAAAAGCACTAAGAAAATAAAAAACCAATATCTAGTATTAGATATCATAAGCTAAATTTATAACTTACAAATATGTACAACTTTGCAAATAACCAACTAAAAATCAAACCTATAAACGCTCCTGTTATCACATCTAAAGGAAAATGTACGCCTATATAAATTCGGCTATAGCTTACTAAGCAAGCCCAGGTTATTAGAAAAAATCCAATATATTTAAACTTTTCTTTAAGCAAATAGGTAAATAAAAACGCAACGGCAAAAGAATTCGATGCGTGTGCTGAAAAATACCCAAGTTTGCCTCCACAGGAATTTTTAACCAAGCGCATTAATCCATTGAGTTCTTCATCATAACAAGGTCGTAAACGCTGTACACCGTATTTAAAAAAGTTTGCTAACTGATCGGTTACCGTAATCAATAGAACAACTGTTACCATTAAAAGCAAAGTTTTTTTAAGTCCGTAAGATTTGTAAAATAAACCTGCTAAAAGAAAATAAACGGGAACAGAACTCCATTTATTAGTCATAAATAACCAAAAACCATCCCAAGTTGTGTTTCCTAAGTTGTTTAGGAAAAGAAATAGCTCTTTATCATATTGGACTAATTGCTCGAACATACTTTCTATTCTTCGTAACGGGAAACTTCTCGGTCGTAAAAAGCAGTTGCTTGTTCAATAAGACTTTCTGCTTCTGATTCTAATTCTTTTTCATCTTCCTGCGAAAAATCTTCTAACCACTCTACCTCATCATTTTCTAAATTAATAATAAAACGTGGATATTCGGTGTGCACTACAAATATCGCTGTGGGATAATCTGTATTATCGCCCAATAAAAATTTCGGAAAGTCCATATATTGTTTTTAAAAAGATAAAAATACTATTATTTGTTTAGTTCGATGTTATTATGCATCGGCCTCCGCAATTAATTTTTGTGTTAAGGTATTAAATCTAATATACAAAAGCACTGCGGATGTGGTTAAGCCTGCTAATAAGCCAATCCAAATTCCTGTACTTTTTAAATCGGTATATAAACACAAATAAAAACTAATAGGGAAACCAACTAACCAATAGGCTATAAAAGTAATTAAAGTTGGAATTTTTACATCTTGAAGTCCGCGTAGAGCACCAAGAATAACCACTTGTAAACCATCTGAAATTTGAAAAACTGCCGCAACGATAAGTAATTGTGCTGCAATTAAAATAACTTCTGTATTGTCAACCTGATTGGCAACATCATTCACATCTAAATACATAGTAGGCAACCAATTATTGAAAATTAAAAAGATGGCTGCAAAAATAATTTCCAAGAAAAAAGTGAGTAAAAAAATAGAATACGCAATGCGTCTCAAATCTTTAAAATTAAGTAAACCTTTTTGGTTGCCTACACGAATCATCGCGGCTACACCAAGACCCATCCCCACCATAAAAGTCATACTCGACAAGTTTAAAGCAATTTGGTTTGCGGCCTGATGATTTTTTCCTAAAACACCACTCAACCATACTGCTGAAGTGAAAATAGCTACTTCAAAAAACATTTGCAAGGCAGAAGGAAATCCTAAATTGAAAATCTTTTTCATTACCTTTTTTTCTAAAACTTTAAAGTTAAAGCCTGTAACATAGGGTTGGAATTTCATTTTATTGCGCATTAAGGCCCATAAATAAAAAACCATAACCACTCTTGAAATTAGCGTACCAAGGGCAGCACCCACAATGCCCAATTCAGGAAAACCCCAATTACCAAATATCAAAACATAGTTTAAAAAAATATTAACTACGTTAGCAATTACTGTGGCATACATAGGATATTTTGTCTGTGACAAACCTTCTGAAAATTGTTTAATGGCTTGAAATATAATTAAGGGTACTAACGAAAACGCTACCAAATCTAAATAAGGCATAGCTAATTCAACCACTTCAATAGGTTGTTTCATCATATACATTAAAGGTTTGGCTACTAAAATTAAACCGAAAAGACTCAATCCTAAAATAGTACATAACACCAAGCCGTGTTTAAAAGCACTTTTACCGGAAGCTACATTACCGGCAGAATCTGCTTCGGCAACTAAAGGAGTTATTGCGGTAGAAAAACCAATGCCTAATGACATGGCGATAAACACAAAACTATTCCCTAATGATACGGCCGCCAATTCAGCTGTGCCTAACTGCCCAACCATAACATTATCCGCAAACTGCACAAAAGTATGCCCTAACATTCCAAGAATTACTGGAAATGATAAGCTTAAATTGTATTTAAATTCTTTGGTGTATTGTGAAAACAAGTTGAAATTTTTTTGGTGCAAATATAACAAGATCTTATGCGGAAAAAGGGACTTTTAAACGATAGTTTTTAACCCTAAAAATAGCCTTTTTTAGCTTCATTCCAGAAAACATCCATTTCAGCAAGGGTCATATCTTTTAAATCTTTGCCTAATTCTTTTGCTTTCTGCTCTAAGTATTGAAACCTACCAATAAATTTTTTATTGGTACGTTCTAAGGCATTTTCTGGATTTATTTTTAAAAATCGCGCATAATTCACCAAGGAAAACAACACATCACCAAATTCAGCTTCCATAGCATTGGCATCGTTATTTTCTATCTCATCTTTAAATTCTTGCAATTCTTCCTGCACTTTTTCCCAGACTTGTTCTGGCTTTTCCCAATCAAAGCCCACCCCTGCTACTTTATCCTGAATTCTACTCGCTTTAACTAATGCTGGAAGACCTTTAGGCACGCCTTCTAAAACACTTTTTTTACCTTCTTTTAGTTTTAATTGTTCCCAGTTGCGTTTTACCTCTTCTTCATCTTTAACTTTTACATCACCATAAATATGCGGATGGCGATGGATTAACTTATCGCAAATTTCATTCGCAACATCGGCGATATCAAAATCATTGGTCTCACTCCCTATTCTGGCATAAAAAACAATATGCAATAAAATATCTCCCAACTCTTTTTTTACTTCCTGCAAATCATTATCCAAAATAGCATCGCCAAGCTCGTAAGTTTCTTCAATCGTTAAATGACGAAGCGTTTGTATGGTTTGCTTTTGATCCCAAGGGCATTGCGTTCGCAACTCATCCATAATACTCAGTAAACGATCGAATGCTTTTAATTGGTCTGCTCTTGAATTCATTTTATTGGGTTTCTGAGTCTTGGGTTTTGGGTTTAAAAAGTTTCAGGTTTAAAGTTTTTTCTCGAACTTAAACTTGCTTTGTGTGGACTACCTAATAAAAATGGGACTAATTTTTTAGGCCGCATTGTTGATAATTTGTTTTAATTTGAGTTCCATTTCAAGTGGCGTTAAATAATCCAGGCTTGAATGAATTCTTTTTGTATTATAC